>UMHQ01048707.1_pt1 | contig 55183 bp, 54 predicted proteins | sample 1965531 | NCBI WGS metagenome assembly UMHQ01 (sample SAMEA4836098, study PRJEB28245) | human gut metagenome | biome: gut microbiome; material: fecal sample | place: Denmark | collected 2008 | reverse complement strand
CAAAATATTTTTCATAACGTGACATTTATAGTTGCAATTTACCGATAAAAAAAAGAAACTATATTTTCATTGACACTCTTTGCAAAATATGTTAAAATTACAAGGTATAAAAACTGATATTCCGCTTTTTTCTCAATAGTAGAAAGAATGAATATCTATGAGGAGGAAGAAATGAAAGAAAAATTAATTCAATTAGTAGAAAAAGACTATTTGAGAACTGACATCCCTCAATTTAAAGCTGGGGATACTATCGGAGTTTACTACAAAGTAAAAGAAGGAAACAAAGAAAGAGTTCAATTATTTGAAGGAGTTGTTATCCGAGTAAACGGTGGAGGAATTGCAAAAACTTTCACAGTAAGAAAAGTAACTGCTGGAATTGGAGTAGAAAGAATTATTCCTATAAACTCTCCAATGATTGATAAAATTGAAGTTCTTAAAGTCGGAAGAGTTAGAAGATCTAAACTTTATTATCTTCGAGGATTATCTGCTAAAAAAGCAAGAATTAAAGAAATCATTAAATAAGTTTTTCAAAAGAAAGGAGTCTTATAAAAAGGCTCCTTTTTATTTTGAAAATACTTTTTTCTTGACTGAAAATGTGGTAAAATATAGAAGATTAAGAAAATGAATGGAGTGAAATAAAAAATGAGAAATCATATTCTTTGGAATGTAATTATTTATGTCATTGTAACTTCTTTTTTTCTATATATTTGGTGGAAACAAAAGAAGTTAGCGGGAATCATAGAAAAATATCGAATTCAGTTTGGAAATTGGATCATTGAGAAATTTCATGTTCAAGCAGAAGCAACAAAAAAAGGAATTCAACGATTTATTGATGTCACAGAAGCTTTAGTAACTGCTTTAGTCTTAGTGTTAGTATTACAACATTTTTATGTGGGAAATTTTAAAATTCCTACTCCATCTATGGTACCGACGATTGAAATTGGAGACAGAGTATTAGCCAATATGGTAGTATATCGATTTAGCTCTCCCAAAAAAGAAGATGTGATTGTGTTTAAAGAGCCGATCGAGGACAGTAAGAATTATACAAAACGTGTGATTGCTCTTCCGGGGGAAACGATTAAAATAGAAGGAAATGCAGTGTACACAGATAATCAAAAAAATGAAAAGAGGTCTTATAGCATTTTACCGAGTACTAGTGATATTCCAAGAAGTTTAATGGAAGGAGAGGAATGGAAAGTTCCTAAAAAAGGAGATCACATTACTGTGGTGCCAAGCACAAATTACAAACAACTTTTTGTAGAAAATGGATTAAATCCGAATGAGATTCAAAAAGGAATTATGGAGAATGCGGCTTTGGCATTTATGTTTATGCCAAATTTGCAATTCTACATCAATGGAGAGCCTACCGGACCAATTTTAGATTTTTTGCATGATAATAGCAGTTTGAATCATTTAATGGCAGGAGAAGTTGTAGAGCAAGATTTAGACCAAGATTATTATTTTGTATTGGGAGACAACACAGATCATAGTGCAGATTCAAGAATTTGGGGTTTTGTTAAAAAAGAACGAATTACCGGAAAAGTTTTATTCCGTTTCTGGCCTCTAAATCGAGTAGGATTTGTGAAATAGATGTTACGAAGATTAGAACAAGAAGATATTGATTTTTTATATGCTTTGGAGCAGACAAATTTCCCAACCAGCTATTATTCAAAGAGTCAGCTTTTAGAAATGCTATCAGACGAAGCTTATTCAATCTATGGGATTGAAAGAGACAAAAAATTGATTGCCTATGTCATTTTCTTCAATTCAATTGATTGTCAAGAACTTATGAAAATCGCTGTGAGTCAAGAATATAGAAGGCAGGGATTGGCGACAAAGTTACTAGAAGTAGAAAAAAGAAGGCCGATTTTATTAGAAGTACGAGAGAGCAACTTGGGAGCACAAGAGTTTTATAAACAACATGGATTTGAAAAAATTTATGTTAGAAAACAATATTACCGTGATAATGGCGAAAGTGCAGTTATTTTGGAAAAGAAATAAGGAGAAGACAAAAATGGAAACAAAAATTTATAGTAATCCTTTGGCAGAGAGATACAGTTCTAAGGAAATGTTGGAGGTTTTTTCTCCGGATTTTAAATTTTCTACTTGGAGAAAGCTTTGGGTTGCTTTGGCAGAATCCGAAAAAGAATTAGGATTGGAGATTCAAGATGAGCAAATTCAACAAATGAAAGAAAATATTTATAATATTGACTATGCTTTGGCAAGTCAAAAAGAAAAAGAATTTCGTCATGACGTGATGGCTCATGTCCATACTTTTGGAACACAAGCACCTTTGGCAATGCCTATTATTCATCTAGGAGCGACTAGTGCTTTTGTAGGAGACAATACGGACTTAATTCAAATTCGAGAAGCTCTACTGTTAACAAAACAAAAGATGGTAAACGTGATGGCGGAATTATCTAAATTTGCAAAAGAAAATAGAGCCTTACCGACTTTGGGATTTACTCACTTTCAAGCAGCTCAATTAACAACAGTTGGAAAACGAGCTTGTCTTTGGTTACAAAGTCTAATGTTAGATTTAGAAGAATTAGAGTTTAGAAATGCTACCCTTCGTTTCCGTGGAGTGAAAGGAACGACCGGAACACAAGCAAGTTTTAAAGATTTGTTTGAGGGAGACTTCCAAAAAGTCAGAGAGTTAGATGAGAAAGTAACAGAAAAAATGGGCTTTGATAAGAGATTTTTAGTAACCGGTCAAACCTATGACAGAAAAGTGGATTCGGAAGTTATGAACCTATTGGCAAATATTGCACAAACGGCACATAAATTTACGAATGATTTAAGATTGTTGCAACACCTGAAAGAAATTGAAGAACCATTTGAAAAAAATCAAATTGGATCTTCTGCTATGGCATACAAGAGAAATCCAATGAGAAGTGAAAGAATTTCTTCTTTGGCAAAATTTGTCATTGCTCTACAACAAAGTACAGCGATGACGGCAGCGACACAATGGTTTGAAAGAACCTTGGATGATTCCGCAAACAAGAGATTATCTTTGCCGCAAGCTTTCTTGGCTGTGGATGCTATCTTAATTATTTGGAAAAATATTATGGATGGTTTGGTAGTATATCCGAAAATGATTGAAAAAAGAATCATGTCGGAATTACCATTTATGGCAACGGAATACATCATTATGGAATGTGTAAAACAAGGTGGAGATAGACAAGAGTTACATGAAAGAATTCGTCAACATTCTATGGAAGCCGGAAAGCAAGTGAAAGTAGAAGGGAAAGAGAATGATTTAATTGATAGAATTTTAGCAGATGATTATTTCAAGTTAGACAAAGAACGGTTGTTAGAAATTTTGGATCCGAAGAGCTTCACAGGCTTTGCAGCAGAGCAAGTCTTAGATTTCTTAGAATTAGAAATTCAACCAATTTTAGAAAAAAATAAAGATCAATTAGGAATGAATTCCGAATTAAGGGTGTAGTCATGGAAGTAAAAAAGAAAAGGGAAGTGTACATTGCTGCCTTTGTATTGTTAGCTCTGTATTTATCTCTCTTGGAAAGTCTAATTCCTAAGCCCTTTCCATGGATGAAGTTCGGATTTTCAAATATCATTATTCTAGTGATTTTGGAAAAATGGGATAAAAAAATGGCTTTTGAAGTTTTACTACTTCGTATTTTTATCCAAGCATTGATGCTCGGAACGATGTTTAGTCCCGGTTTTTTAGTGAGTCTATGTTCTGGATTTTTAAGCCTATGTTTAACAACGATGTTGTATCGCGTCAGAAAGTATTTATCCCTTCTTTCCATTAGCTGTCTGTCAGCAATGTTTCATAATGCAATACAATTGGTAGTTGTATATTTTTTATTGTTTCGTAATATTTCCTTGCAATCAAAATCTATTATGATTTTTATTTTTGCTTTTCTATTACTAGGGGTCATTTCAGGATTAATTACAGGAATTTTAGTAAGTAAATTAGCTTTACGAATACCGAGGTCAAAGGATAAAAAGGAGACGGAAGTAGTATGAGAAAATATTTTGGAACCGATGGGATACGAGGGGAAGCAAATCGAGAGTTAACCGTAGATATTGCTCTACGTCTTGGTTATGCTTTAGGATATTATTTAAAGAAAAAATCAACAGAAAAAAAGAAGATTAAAGTCATTCTGGGAAGTGATACTAGAATTTCCGGATATATGTTACGTTCTGCATTGACGGCAGGCTTGACTTCTATGGGAGTGCAAGTAGATTTTGTCGGGGTTTTACCAACACCGGCCGTAGCCTATATTACAAAAACAAAAAAAGCAGATGCAGGAGTTATGATTTCTGCTTCTCATAATCCGGCGAAAGACAATGGACTAAAGGTATTTGGTTCAACAGGATACAAGTTGCCGGATGAAGTGGAAGAAGAAATTGAATATTTTATGGATCATCTTGGAGAAATTTCAACAGAAGTCCTTGCCGGAGATGAAGTTGGAAAGTTTAAGTACGCCGAAGATGAATATTATTTGTATCGAAACTATTTGTTATCTTCTGTAAAAGGAGATTTTCAAGGGATCAAACTTATCATCGATGCAGCGAATGGATCTGCTTACCGAGTTGCAAAAGATGTTTTCTTAGAATTGGGAGCGGAAGTGATTGTAATCAACGATACTCCGAACGGAAAAAATATCAATGTAAAATGTGGATCGACTCATCCTGAAATTTTATCAAAAGTTGTGGTTGGTTATGAAGCAGATTTAGGTTTAGCTTATGATGGAGATGCAGATCGTTTGATTGCTGTTGACAAAAGTGGTAAAATTGTAGATGGAGATAAAGTCATTGCTATCTTATCTGTTTTGATGAAGCAACGTGGAGAGTTACATCAAAATGGAGTGGTTACGACAGTGATGAGTAATATGGGCTTAGAAAATTATTTAAAATCTCAAGGAATTTCTTTGGTAAGAGCTTCTGTTGGAGATCGATATGTATTGGAAAAAATGTTAGCGAATGGAATCAATATTGGTGGGGAACAATCCGGGCATATTATTCTAAGTGATTATGCAACCACAGGAGATGGAGTCTTGACATCTTTAAAATTAGTAGAAGCCATTCGAGATGCTAAAAAAGATTTACATGAAATGATTCGAGAGATTAAAGATTGGCCACAAGTACTGATTAATGTGACTGTCGACAATGCAAAGAAAAACTCTTGGAAGGAATTTCCTGTCTTGACTTCTTTCATTGCAAAAATGGAAGAGGAAATGGGAGAAAATGGAAGAGTCTTAGTAAGAACTTCCGGAACAGAGCCATTGATTCGTGTTATGGTAGAAGGACGAGAAGAAACACAAGTTCAAGAAATTGCCGAAAAAATTGCAGAAGTAGTGAGAACGGAATTGGCATAATAAAGGGGGAGGCTAGAATATGTACAAGCATTTTTCAAAGATTTATGACAATTTTATGCAGTATGCAGACTATACAAAATGGAAAGAAGAAATCGAAAAGTTGATTCTTTTAGGGCAACCAAAAGGAAAAGAATTATTAGAGCTTGGTTGCGGAACGGGAGAATTATTAAAACGCTTTGAAAAGGATTATCATTGTCATGGTTTGGACATTTCAGAGCATATGTTAAAAGTAGCTCAAGAAAAATTAGCGGCACAAAAGATTCCTTTATATTTAGGGGACATGGTAGACTTTGATACCGGAGATCGCTATGATATTATTATTGCTATTTTTGATACGGTCAATCATATTGTAGATATGATTGATTTGAAACGACACTTTAGGACAGTCTTTGCAAATTTGAAACCGGGTGGAGTGTATATCTTTGATATTGTGGATAGAGCTTTCATGGATGAAATGTTTCCAAATGATGTTTTTGTAGACGTTCGAGATGATTTAACAGTCATCTGGGAACATGAATTGGAAGATGGAATTGACTATATTGATGCTACTTATTTTACTCATTTAGTAGGATCTCGTTATCGTCGAGTGGAAGAAACTTATGCAAAGAAGATTTATCACAGAAGAGAGTTGGAACATGCCATTCGACGTTCGAATTTGAAGATACAAAAAGTAGTTACGAGTACTGGAATTGCAGGAAATCGATACATGTATTTGTTGAAAAAGGAAGAACTGTAATGTCAGGATTTTTTAATCGAGATTTTTTCTACTATCTGTCTTTATTTTCTCAATTGGGGATTACTATGGTAGGGAATATCGCAGTTTCCTTGTTTTTGTATCTAATCTTTGCAAAATATGTATTTCGTCATCCTCTCATTCTATTTTTATTTTTACTCTTAGGAATTGTGAGCGGATATTATCAAGTATATAAACTAATTACTCAGAAAAAAGAAAGGGGAAAAAAAGGTGGAAGACATCAAGACGATTTTTAAACATGCAGGAATTTCTGCCATTCTCGTTTTCCTCTACGGACTTTTGATTTGGAACTTTTATGTGTTGATAGGAACGTTTTCTGCTTGTCTTGTCTCCATTCTTAGTTTTTATAGTTTGTGTGAAGATGTAAAGACACAAGTTTTTCTAAAGGATGACAGTCGACGAAGAGCCTTTTTAAGATATTTGAAACGTTATGTACTTTCAGGAGTATATTTAGCAGTTTTAGGCTATTTTTGGGGTTTACCCATGATATTAAGTGCAGCAGTAGGGCTGCTTAATATAAAGTTGAATATCTATCTATTACCGATATTCAAGAAATTAAAAAATTATAGTAGAAAGGAGGAGTAGAAGTTGAGTTTTCAGGCATTACAATTTGTAACACCAGCTTTGGTAGAAGGACCGAAAGTAGTTTTCTTTATACCACTACCTAGTTCTTTACAACATTTACCCTTTGTCATGCAATATGGACAGGGACACTACGGTTGGCCAGTTTCTATCACAGTTGTAACAACGTGGTTTTTAATTTTGATGTTGTTCTTATTTTTTAAGCTCTGTACAAAAAAATTAGAAATTGTTCCAGGGAAACCACAAATTTTATTAGAGAGTATCTATGAGTTTTTGGATAATCTAATGGAACAAATGTTGGGAGCATGGAAGGCAAAATATTTTGCATTTTTGGGAAGTTTGTTTTTATTTATTTTCCCAGCGAATATTATTTCTTTTTTCCCAATTCCATGGGCTAGGTTCACAGGGGGAACGTTCTCTATCGAACCAGCGTTTCGGGCTCCAACTGCAGATTTGAACACAACCATTGGTTTGGCTTTGTTGACAACGATTATCTTCATAGCAACAAGCATTAAACAAAATGGAGTATGGGGGTATCTAAAAGGTTTTTTCTCACCTTTACCGATTATGGCACCGTTAAATGTGGTGGGAGAACTGGCGAAACCTTTGAATATTTCTGTCAGACTATTTGGGAATATGTTTGCAGGATCTGTAATTATGGGACTCTTATACAAAGCTTGTCCTTGGGTCATTCCAGCACCACTTCATTTATATTTTGACTTATTTAGTGGTTTGGTACAAAGTTTTGTATTTGTGACATTATCAATGGTTTACATTCAATCCTCTTTAGGGGATGCAGAATATTTAGATTAGAAGTTTTAATGAGGAGGTATAGATTATGATGGAAGGAATGTTAATGGCGAAGGCTATTGTATTAGCCGGATCAGGAATCGGAGTAGGATTGGCAATGATTGCAGGATTAGGACCAGGAATCGGAGAAGGATATGCAGCAGGGAAAGCAGTAGAAGCCGTTGCAAGACAACCGGAAGCAAGAGGAAACATTATTTCTACTATGATTCTAGGACAAGCAGTTGCAGAATCAACAGGGATTTACTCTTTGGTTATTGCCTTGATTTTATTATATGCAAACCCTCTTATCAATATGTTGGGATAATACAATATCACAAATTAAGGTGAGAGGAGGGAAGAAACTTTGGAAACAACAACTATGCCAGTGATATCGATAGATGTGAACTTATTTTGGCAAATTATTAACTTTTTCATCCTTGTTTTTGTGTTTAATAAGTATTTTAAAACACCTATCCAAAGAATTTTAACAGAAAGAAAGAAAAAAATTACAAGTGAATTACATTCAGCAACTCTTAGTAAAGAGGAAGCAAAAGTATCGGCGAAACAGGCTGAGACAGCTTTGAAAGAAGCAAGAGACGAAGCTCATGAAATTTTAAAGAAAGCAGAATATCGTGCAGAAGAAGTCAGAAATGAAATTTTAGCAGATGCTAGACTTCAAAAAGAAAGAATGTTACGAGAAGCAAGTGAAGAAGTGATGAGATTGAAGGCAAAAGCAAGACGAGATCTTCATCAAGAAGTAACTTCTTTAGCTGTGGAATTAGCAGAAAAGTTAATGAAGAAAAACATTGACAAGCAAACAGCAACAGACCTGATTGATGATTTCATCGAAAGGGTAGGGGACGAAGCATGATAGAGAATCAAGTGGGACGACGATATGCAGAAGCGATTTATACGATTGCAGAAGAGAGAGGAAAAGTAAAAGAGACACATACTTTTCTAAATTCGATTATGGAGCTTTATAAGAATGACATCACATTCCGTAATTTTATACAACACCCTCTGTTAAAAGTACAAGAAAAGGAAGAAGTGTTACGAGAAATTTTTGCGGAGGTTTCTGACGAATTGCTGCAGATTGCTTTCTATATTTTAGAAAAGGGAAGAATTTCTTTTATTCGTAATATTGTGGCAGAATACTTAAAAATTTACTATGAAAAGCATCAAATTTTAGATGTAGTTGCTACTTTTGCAGTGGAACTTAGTGAAGAGCAAAAGGCGAAATTGATTCAAAAATTAAAGGATAAGACAAAACATGAGATTCGTTTAGAAACACAAGTGGACGAGAGTATTCTTGGAGGAGGAATTTTAAAAATTGGCGATCAAGTCATGGATGGTTCTCTTCGAAAAGAATTACAACAGATCAAAAATGGGAAAAAGTCTTAGCCTAGGAGGTGGAAATCGTTGAAAATTAGGCCAGAAGAAGTGAGCGAAATTATTAAAAAAGAAATAGAGAACTACAAAAAAAGCCTAGACGTAAAAACTTCAGGAACTGTTTTAGAAGTGGGAGATGGGATTGCTCGTATTTATGGATTGAGCAGTGTCATGTCTAATGAACTTTTAGAATTTCCAAATGGAGTTATGGGAATGGCTTTGAACTTAGAAGAAAATAATGTTGGAGCTGTTATCTTGGGGAACGCTTCTTTGATCAAAGAGGGAGACGGTGTGAAAGCAACAGGAAGAGTTGTTTCTGTTCCCGCAGGAGAAGGAATGCTTGGAAGAGTTGTCAATGCTTTGGGAGAAGCGATTGATGGAAAAGGAGAAATCAGACCAAGCAAATATATGCCAGTAGAAAGAAAAGCATCCGGGATTATTTCAAGACAACCGGTGTTTGAACCTTTACAAACAGGTTTGAAGTCTATTGACGGAATGGTTCCTATCGGAAGAGGACAAAGAGAACTGATCATTGGAGATAGACAAACAGGGAAAACAGCGATTGCCTTAGATGCTATCATCAACCAAAAAGGAAATGGAGTGAAATGTATCTATGTTGCGATTGGGCAAAAGAGATCTACTATTGCACAAATTTTCCAAAAATTAGAAGATGCAGGAGCTATGGAATATACGACTATCGTAGCCGCAACTGCTTCGGAAGCAGCTCCTTTACAATATCTAGCACCTTATTCAGGAGTTGCTATGGGAGAATATTTTATGGATAAGGGAGAACATGTGTTAATCATCTATGATGATTTATCAAAACATGCCGTAGCTTATCGTGAAATGTCTTTACTATTAAGACGTCCACCTGGACGAGAAGCTTATCCAGGAGATGTATTCTATCTACATTCAAGATTATTAGAAAGAGCGGCGAAGTTATCTCCGGAATTAGGAGGAGGTTCTATCACTGCTTTGCCAATTATTGAAACACAAGCAGGAGACGTTTCTGCTTATATTCCAACCAATGTTATCTCCATTACTGATGGACAAATTTTCTTGGAAACACAATTATTTAACTCCGGATTTAGACCTGCAATCAATGCAGGAATTTCTGTATCGAGAGTGGGAGGGGCTGCTCAAATCAAAGCGATGAAACAAGTAGCTTCCAAAGTAAAATTAGAACTAGCTCAATACAATGAATTATTGACCTTTGCTCAATTCGGTTCTGACTTGGATAAGGCAACGAAAGCACAACTTGATCGAGGAAATCGAATTATGGAAGTTTTAAAACAAGCTCAATACCGTCCATATCCTGTGGAAGAACAAGTCGTATCGTTCTTTGGAGTAACCAATGGATATTTAGATTCGATTCCAGTGGAAAGAGTAAAAGCATTTGAAGAAGAATTATTAGGAAAATTAAGAGCAAGTTCTACTATTTTAGATCGAATTCGAGAAGAAAAAGCATTAAGCAAGGAGTTGGAAGCTGAATTAAGAGCTTTTATAGAATCTTTTAAAAAGACTTTTGAATAATAAGGGGTGAGGATATGGCATCATCAAAGAAAATTAAAACCAGAATTAAGAGCATCCAATCCACACATCAAATTACAAAAGCAATGGAAATTGTTTCTACTACAAAATTTCGTAGATATTCTTTGTTAGCAAAAGAATCACAAGCTTTTTCTGATAGTATTCAAAAGATTTTAACAAATATTTCCATGGGAGTGAAGGCGGAGAAGCATCCTCTCTTTGATGGAAGAGAAAGAGTGAGGAATATAGGAGTCATTGTGGTAACTTCCGATCGGGGACTATGTGGAAGTTTTAATAGTAGTACCTTAAAGGAATTAGAAAAATTTAGAAAAAAACATGATGACCAACATATTTTTATCATTCCTGTTGGAAAAAAGGGAAGAGATTATTGTGAGAAAAGAGGCTACAATGTGATCCAAGATTATGTTGGAGTAGATAATTATAATATGCTTACTATTACGGAAGAAATTTCAAAAGTAATCGTAGATAGATACCAAGAAGAAAAATTAGATGAAGTGTATATCATCTATAATAAATTTATTTCGGCTTTACGAAGTGATTTGACGTTATCGAAAGTAATTCCGATTACAAGACTGGAAGGAGAAGAAAATCGAGGCTATATTTTCGAGCCGAGTGCAGAAGAAGTATTATCTTCTTTGTTACCAAGATATATTGGAGTTACTGTTTATCAGGCTGTTTTGAATAATACAGCGAGTGAACATTCTGCAAGAAAGAATGCGATGAAGAATGCAAATGAAAATGCAGAAGATATGATTCGACAGTTAGATTTGAAATATAACCGAGAAAGACAGGCAGCGATTACACAAGAAATTACAGAAATTGTAGGAGGAGCAGAGGCTCTATAATGAAAAACTAAGGAGGCAATACGGTGAATAAAGGAAAAATTACACAGATTATTAGTGCCGTTGTGGACGTTGAATTTAAAGACGAATTGCCAAAAATATACAATGCATTAAAGGTGCAAGTTGGAGAAAAAGAACTTGTATTGGAAGTGCAACAACATTTGGGAAATAATGTTGTGAGAACAGTAGCGATGGACTCAACAGATGGATTGCTTCGAGGAATGGAAGTAATGGATACCGGAGCACCGATTACTGTTCCAGTAGGGAAGGCGGTTTTAGGAAGAATATTGAATGTTTTGGGAGAGCCTGTGGATCAAAAAGGGCCTGTGGAAACAGAAGAATATTTACCTATCCATAGAGAAGCACCAAAATTTGAAGAACAAGAAACAGTAACAGAAATTTTTGAAACAGGAATTAAAGTCATAGATTTGTTAGCCCCTTATATCAAAGGAGGAAAGACAGGTCTATTCGGTGGAGCCGGAGTAGGGAAAACAGTTTTAATTATGGAATTAATTAATAACATTGCAAAGGGCCACGGAGGAATTTCTGTGTTTGCAGGAGTTGGAGAAAGAACAAGAGAAGGAAGAGATTTATACAACGAAATGACAGAGTCCGGAGTTTTGAATAAGACCTCGTTGGTGTATGGTCAAATGAATGAGCCGCCCGGAGCAAGACTTCGTGTGGCGTTGACAGGATTAACGGTTGCTGAAAACTTTAGAGATAAAGAAGGGCAAGATGTATTGTTGTTTATCGACAATATCTTCCGTTTCACACAAGCAGGATCAGAAGTATCGGCTCTATTGGGAAGAATTCCATCGGCAGTAGGATATCAACCGAACTTAGCGACAGAAATGGGAACTTTACAAGAAAGAATTACTTCTACAAAATCAGGATCTATCACTTCGGTACAAGCAGTCTATGTACCGGCAGATGACTTGACTGATCCGGCACCAGCAACAACATTCTCACACTTGGATGCAACTACGGTATTATCAAGAGATATTGCGTCATTAGGAATTTATCCGGCAGTGGATCCTTTGGACTCTACTTCAAAAGCGTTATCTCCGGATATAGTAGGAAAAGAACACTATGAAGTGGCGAGAGAAGTGCAAAGAGTGTTACAAAGATATACAGAATTACAAGATATTATCGCAATTTTGGGAATGGATGAATTGGGAGATGAAGATAAATTAGTCGTTTCTCGTGCAAGAAAAATTCAAAGATTTTTCTCACAACCATTTGCTGTTGCAGAACAATTTACAGGAATGGAAGGAAAATATGTTAGCATCAAAGATACCATTCGTGGATTTAAAGAAATTTTGGAAGGAAAACATGATGAGCTTCCAGAACAAGCTTTCTTGTATGTCGGAACAATAGAAGAAGCAGTATTGAAAGGAAGAGATTTGATGAAAGGGGCTGAATAAGTATGGCAACATCTTTCATGGTAAAAGTCGTGACTCCTACAAAAGTCGTTTTGGAGCAAGAAGCAGACTTTCTCTTAGTTCGAACAACGGAAGGGGATATGGGAATTTTAGGAAATCATTTTCCTTTGGTTGCAGCCTTAGCAGATGGGCAAATGAAAATCCGTAAAGATAAGAGAGAAAAGTTCTTTCGAGTGGAAGGGGGATTTATTGAAATCTCAAATAATCAGGTAACCATTTTAAGTAACCAAGCTTATCCACAAGAAGAAAGGGTAATATAACAAAAATAGAAAAAATTTTAGAAGGATTTTAGGAATTTTGGAAACAAAATCTTTAAAATCCTTTTTCTATATAACAGAAGAAGGAGATATTTGTTTAGATTCTTGCATTCCGAGTTTAGCAGAGGAATTTAATCCAGAAATGATTTATACAGTTTTAAACCTTATGTTAGAACATGTAATGGAATGTTATCCTACTTTTATGAGAAAAGTTTGGAACGAAGAAAAATAAGTTTTAAATAGTATTCAAGAGCAACTTTCTATGATAAAATGTTATCATAGAAAGTTGTTTCTTTTTATTTATTAAAAAGAAGGAGGAGATTTATGAAAGAAATTTATTTAGCAGGAGGATGCTTCTGGGGAGTAGAAGGATATTTCCGTAGAATAGATGGTATTGAAGATGTGAAAGTTGGATATGCTAATGGGAAAACAGAGGAAGCAAATTATCAAAATTTAAAAATAACAGAGCATGCAGAAACGGTAAAAGTTATATATCGAGAACAGGAAATCGATTTAGAGACTATCTTGGAACATTATTTTAGAATTATTGATCCAACAAGTTTGGACCAACAAGGGCATGATAAGGGGAGACAGTATAGAACTGGAATCTACTATACAGATGAGAAAGATTTGCCTGTCATTCAAGGATTTTATCAAAGTGTAGAAAGATTATATCAAGAAAGATTAATGGTAGAAGTAGAAAAATTACAACATTTTATTCTAGCCGAAGACTATCATCAAGACTATCTTGGAAAAAATCCAAATGGTTATTGCCACATTCCTTTGCATTTAGCTTTTGAGCCACTAGTAAAGATTCAGAGTTATGTAAAGAAAAGTAAGGTAGAGTTAGAAAAAGATTTAACAGAGTTACAGTATTTAGTAACTCAGAAAGCAGCAACAGAATTAGCTTATGAAAATGAATATTGGAGTCAAGCTGAGGAAGGAATTTATGTGGATATTACAACGGGGGAACCACTATTTTCTTCGAAAGATAAATTTGATTCTGGTTGTGGGTGGCCTAGTTTTAGTAAAGCATTTTCTTCGGGAGTTCTTCGATACTATCACGATGAAAGTCATGGAATGAAAAGAATTGAAGTAAAAAGTAGAATTGGCGACGCTCATTTAGGTCATGTGTTTGAAGACGGACCTAAGAAATTAGGAGGATTACGATACTGTATTAACAGTGCTTCTCTACGTTTTATTCCTTTAGAAAAAATGGAGGAAGAAGGATATGGAGAATATGTAAAGTATATAGCGAAGTAAAGGAGTCGAGATGGGAATTGTTTTTTGGATTATTCTCGCTTGTATTTTTGCGGGATTAGAAATTATAATACCGGCTTTAATTACTATTTGGTTTGCTTTCGCTGCCTTGCTCTTGGTAATGCTTTCTTTTTTCAATTTTTTTATCCTGAGTCCTTTTATGGAATGGAAGTTTTTTATTTTTGTATCCGTTATTTTATTATTGTTAACGAGGCCTTTCAGTAAAAAATATTTTCAAAATCAAAAAGAGGAATTTCGAGGAGACTGGGTTGGGAAAGAGTTAGTCATTGAAAAGGTGATTCGTGAAGGCTACTATGAAGCAAAATTTAAGGGGAGTATTTGGACTTTACTTTCAGAGGATTCCTTAGAGGTTGGAGATATCGTGAAAATTGTTTCCTATGAGGGAAACCGAATTATTGTAAAAAAGAAGGAGGCATAAGTAATGTTTATATTTTCAATTTTTCCGTATTTTTTTATATTTTTATTGATTATTTTATTTATTTCTAAGGGAATAAAAATTGTTCCTGAATCAAATGTTTACATTGTAGAAAAGCTAGGAAAGTATCATCAGTCATTGAGTTCTGGGTTAAATTTTATCAATCCTTTTTTTGATAGAATTTCGAGAGTTGTATCTTTAAAAGAGCAAGTGGTTGATTTTCCACCTCAACCGGTGATTACCAAAGACAATGCTACGATGCAAATTGATACTGTCGTATACTTTCAAATCACAGATCCGAAATCCTATACTTATGGAGTAGAAAGACCTTTATCTGCCATTGAAAACTTAACGGCAACGACTCTTCGAAATATTATTGGAGATATGACGGTGGATCAAACATTAACTTCTCGAGATATTATCAATACGAAGATGAGAGTAGAACTGGATGAGGCAACCGATCCTTGGGGAATTAAAGTGAATCGTGTGGAGTTAAAAAGTATATTACCTCCGGAAGATATCCGAGTAGCTATGGAAAAAGAAATGAAAGCAGAGAGAGAAAAAAGAGCAACTGTGTTGGAAGCACAAGCTAAACGAGAGTCTGCAATCTTAGTGGCGGAAGGAGAAAAGCAATCGACAATCCTCCGAGCAGAAGCAGCGAAAGAATCTGAAATACAGGAAGCTTTAGGGAAAGCTCAAGCAATTTTAGAAATTAGAAAGGCAGAAGCGGAAGGAATTCGCTTACTAAATGAAGCAAAGATTACAAAAGAAGTGTTGAGTTTGAAATCTTTTGAAAGCTTGGAAAAAGTAGCAGAAGGACAGGCTACTAAAATTATTATTCCAAGTGAACTTCAAAATTTATCTTCTTTCGTGACGGCAATTCGAGAAATGAAATAAAGATAAGAAGGGAGGAATCCTATGAGAAAGCAACCAAGTATTGTAGTATTGGGAGGTGGAAGTGGAATTTCTGTTTTATTACGAGGATTAAAACATCTTCCTGTGGATATTACAACCATTGTAACAGTAGCAGATAGTGGAGGAAGCAGTGGAGTTTTACGAAAGGAGTTTTCTTGTCTTCCGCCGGGAGATTTTCGGAATGTCATCGCAGCTTTGAGTGATGTGGAGCCTTTAATGGAAGAAGTTTTCCAATATCGTTTCCAAAAAGATACTTTTTTAGGAGGGCATCCTTTAGGAAATTTGATTATCATGGCAATGACAGAGTTAACAGGCAATTTACAAGAATCTATTGACTCTTTAAGAAAACTTTTTAATATTAAAGCTCAAATTTTGCCAGCAAGTTTAGATAATGTTACTTTAGCTGCGAAAAAAATAGATGGAAGTATTGTAGAAGGAGAGAATGAAATTCCAAGAACGAATCAAAAAATTCAGGAAGTTTTTTATACCACACAAGTAAGTCCAATCCCTAAGACACTTGAAATTATTAAGAAGGCAGATTTAATTATTTTGGGAATGGGAAGCTTGTACACCAGTTTAATTCCACATTTGTTGGTGGAGGGGATTTCAGAATCCATTGTAAAATCTAAGGCAAAAAAGATATATATTTGTAATGCGATGGAACAACCAGGGGAAACGGAACAATATACCGTTTCTGACCATGTAAAAGCAATTTATCAACATAGTCAAGAAGGATTGATTGATACTATTTTAGTGGATTCTCACAGTATTCCTAAAAGAGAGATGAAACGTTACGAAGAAGCAGGAGTCTCTAGGGTAGAAATTGATTTTTCGAAACTTCAAGAATTGGGACTTGAGGTAATTGATCGGAATATGATAGAAGTTGATAAGAAAGGTATGATACGACATCATCCGTATCGTTTGGCAGCAGTTATTTATTCTTTGATTGATCATTGGGAGAGGTTTTACGATTAGTATGAAGAGAAAGGCAAAGTGTATAGAAAGTAATTGTATTATGTGTAGGGCTTGTTTTACAAATTGTCCTGTCAAGGCAATTGATAGAAAAATTAACATCAATAGAGAACTTTGTATTGGTTGTGGTACTTGTATGAAAGTATGTCAACATGGTGCCATGATTTTGGAGGAAGTAGAGGATGAAATTCAATAAGATTCAAGTCAAAAATTGGGGAAATTTTGTAGATATAAGTTTGGATTGTGAAGATTTTTTAATTTTTACTGGAGCATCGGATACAGGAAAATCTTCTTTGATGAAGGCAATTCTTTCTTTTTTTCGAGTTAGAAATTTACGAGAAGGAGATATTCGAGACTCTAAGTTTCCTTTAGAGATGATAGGAAATTTTATCGAAAAGACAGGAGAGTTCCAATTAAAGTTTTTAAAAAAGAATGCAGAAGAGATTCGATATTTTGTGAGATACAGTGCAGAATGGCAAGAAATATCTGAAAAAGAGTTTCAAGATTTCATTCAACCGATTTCTGTTTTTTATATTCCTTCTGTATTAGAAGAAAGTCAAATGGATTATCTCTTTGAACGAGTTTTTCAAAATGAAAAATTAAAAGCGTATCATCGTTTTTGGGAAGAGTATCAAGAAGCTAGGAAAAATAGAAAAAGCCATGGGTTTTATCGCCATCTATTTCTTCGTTTTCTTTGTGAAATTGCTACTCATGAAGAAAAAAATAATTTTTGGGAACATTCTATTTTATTATGGGAAGAGCCTGAATTTTATTTGAATCCACAAGAGGAGAGAGCTTGCTACGAAAAGTTATTAGAACATAGTCGATTGGGTTTGCAGATCATAGTTTCTACCAATTCAAGTCGTTTTATTGATTTAGAACAATATCAATCGATTTGTATATTTCGGAAGAAAGAAGAGGAAACAAGAGTTTATCAGTATCGAGGAAATTTATTTTCCGGAGATGAAGTGACGGAATTTAATATGAACTATTGGATCAATCCAGATCGAAGTGAATTGTTTTTCGCAAGAAAAGTGATCTTAGTAGAAGGACAAACCGATAAGATAGTGCTGTCTTATTTAGCAAAAAAATTGGGAGTTTATTCTTATGATACCTCGATTATTGAATGTGGAAGTAAGAGCACGATTCCTCAATTTATTCGTCTACTAAATGCTTTTAAAATCCCCTATGTAGTAGTTTATGATAAAGATAACCATCTTTGGAGAAATCCAACAGAAATTTTTAATTCCAATCAAAAAAATCGAAGTATTCAAAAAATGATTTATAAAAAGTTTGGTTCTTATGTAGAATTTGAAAATGATATTGAAGAAGAAATTTATAATGAGGATAGAGAGAGAAAAAATTATAAAAACAAACCTTTCTATGCTTTAGAAACCGTGATGCAAGAAAACTATAAAATTCCTAAAAAATTACGAGAAAAGGTTTATAGAATATTTGAATAAAAAATCGGAGAATGTTAACTCCGATTTTTTATTTTTTAGTTTTTTCAATTTGAAAGAGAAGCATACCTAAGAGGATTAAAGCTCCACCGAAATAAGTGCTCCAAGTGGGAAATTCTTTTATCATTAAAAAAGATAAAAAAGTAGCAAGCATAGGAGTGACAAACATAAAATTTGTAACTTCCGTTGTTTTGTTACAGCATTCCATTGCCTTTGCCCAACAATAATAAGAGAGAATACTTGGGAAAATAGCAAGGTATAAAAGATGTATCCACATTTGTTTGGATAAACTAGGGATCAATGTTAGAGATTTTCCATGACAAAGAAGTAAAAAAAGACTTCCCGCTAGAAGACAGTGGGTCATGGTCTCCATAGCATTGTATCGTTTTACAAAAGATCTTTGACTGATATTATACATAGATAAACAAAGAGCCGCTGCTAACATATACAAAACTCCGATATTTAGAGAGAAACTACCGTTCCATAGTGATAAAAAAAGGATTCCGATAAAGGAAATACCAAGTCCGAAGATACCTTTCCAAGAAATTTTTTCATAAAAAAGAAAATAAGCAAAGATTGCAGTGACTCCAGGACAAATTGCATTGATCACACTGGCTGTGGAAGGAGTAATCATAGTGCTTGCTGTATTAAAGAAAAACATATAAGCAGTATATCCCAAAATTCCGGAAATAGCGAATTTTGATAAATCTCTACTATCCGGTAATCTAACTTTAAATAAGATTGCTAGTGGAAGTAAAAGGACGGCTGCAAAAAAATAACGCAAAGTTCCTAAGTCCATAGCAGACAATTGACCGCTTTGTAATACAATTTTAGTGGATACAAAGGCAGAAGCCCAAAAGAAAACAGCTAAAAAAGCATAAAAGCGAGTCGCGTATTTTTTTAAGATATAATTTCTCATTATCAACTAAATACTCCTTTCTTAGGGTAATTTCATTTCGCTTACCCCTTCACAATGCTCTAAAATATCTTGTATGATTTGACAGCCTATTTGCATTTCATCAAAAGAGCTGGAAACGATACTAATTCGAATTTTACAAGAATTTTTGGTATTGGAATAAAAAATAAATCCTGGTAAAATAGAAAGTCCTCGTAGACGACATTTGTAGTAAAATTTTTCTCCATCAATATAATTGGCAAGCTCAATCCAAAGGAAAAAACCACCTTTTGGAATATGTAGAATACGAAGATGAGGAATCTTTTGTAATTTTTCCACCATGTATTTCATTCTTTGTCCTAGGATTTCCCTCAGTTGTTCCAAATGTTTTTCTAAAAGACCTCTTTTAATAAATAATTCCAAAAATTTTTGATGAATTCCGGAAGTCGTAGTATCAATGAAATATTTATTGATGGTAAATTTTTCTACAAAATTTTTAGGTGGAATTAACATAGCAAGTCCTATACCTGGCATTACTAATTTAGAAAATGTTTTTAAATAAAGAACTCTTCCTTCTTTATCGAAGGCTTTGATGGGTTTTGCCATCTTTCTTTCATAATAGAAGTCAGCAAAACAGTCATCTTCAATAATGTAGAAATCATACTTTTTTGAAAATTCTAAAAGTTGTTTCTTCTTTTCTAGAGACCAACTCACACCGGTTGGATTTTGAAAATTTGTCATAACATAGACCAAGTGGATTTTTTTGCTTTGTAAAATCTCCTCAAGTTTTTTCATATCCCAACCATCAGATTGTAAGTCAATATTTTTAATATTACAAGAGCTTTCTAAAATATGTACTGCATTTTGATAAGTCGGATTTGATAAAAGCACTGTTTTTCTTGGAACGGTTCCTAGAGTAGTACTAATTAGTTGTAAAACATTTTGCGTTCCGGAACAGACAATGATATTGTCTTTAGAAACAGTAATTCCATAATGTTTTACAAATTGTGTTAGCTCTTGTCTAAGACTTTCTAATCCTTGTATGTTTTGATACCCCAGTAAATTTTTGCTTCCTTCGATATCAGAAAGAATTTCCGATAAAATATTCCGATATGCTTCTACAGGAAAGTATTCTTTTGGAGGAGCTCCGTTGGAAAAGTTAATTTCTTGCCCTTTCGTATTTTGTCCAAAACGAAAGGTATTTAGAATCGGTGTCATTCTCTCATTGACATCTAAGTTATATCCTTTTTTGATAAAGCAACCTTTTCCTTTGATACTATATAAATATCCTTCTTCCTCTAAAGTTTGAAATACTTTGAGTACTGTATTTAGATTGACTTGAAATTTAATGGAGATTTGTCGTATTGAATAAAATTTTGTATTTTCTTTCCAGTTGTTTTGTAAGATGTCTTCTTTTAAAATTTCATATAGCTGCATTGAAATATTATGCTTGGCATCTCGAATGATTTTTGTTTTCATAAGATCTCCTTACTTCTAAATTTTAGAAGTGTACTATGACAGTTTTTTGAAAGCTTGATTGATTTTTTATCTTTTTTGTACTAATATTATACTATAAATAATAAAAATTTGATAGGAGGAAATGTATGGAAATGAAAAAATGTGGTTTAGGGACAACAGCGATTCATGGTGGTGCAGTCAAAAATCCTTATGGAAGTTTAGCGGTACCAGTATTTCAAACGTCAACTTTTATTTTTGATTCTGCAGAACAAGGTGGAAAACGTTTTGCATTGGAAGAACCAGGATATATTTATTCTCGTTTAGGAAACCCAACAACTAGCATTTTAGAAGCTAGAGTTGCAGCCTTAGAAGAAGGAGAAGCAGCCGTAGCGATGTCTTCTGGAATGGGAGCTATCTCTTCTACTTTATGGACTGTATTAAAAGCTGGAGATCATGTTATCACAGATACAACTCTATATGGATGTACTTTTGCTTTGATGAATCATGGATTGACAAAATTTGGAGTAGAAGTTAGTTTCGTAGATACTTCTGATTTAGAAGCCGTAAAAAAAGCGATGAAACCAAATACAAGAGTTGTTTACTTAGAAACTCCGGCAAATCCAAATTTAAAAATTGTAGATTTAGAAGCTATTGCAAAATTAGCTCATACAAATCCAAATACTTTAGTGATTGTAGATAACACTTTTGCAACTCCTTTCTTACAAAAACCTTTAAAATTAGGAGTAGATATTGTAGTTCACTCTGCAACAAAATATATCAATGGACATGGAGATGTCATTGCAGGTTTAGCAATTACAAATCAAGAATTAGCAAATCAAATCCGATTGGTAGGAGTAAAAGATATGACAGGTTCTGTATTAGGACCTCAAGAAGCATATTATATTCTTCGAGGATTAAAAACTTTTGAAATTCGTATGGAAAGACATTGTAAAAATGCCGAAAAAGTTGTGGAATACTTATGTAAACATGATCAAGTAGAAAAAGTTTACTATCCGGGTCTTGTAGATCACCCAGGACATGAAGTAGCCAAAAAACAAATGAGAGCTTTTGGTGGAATGATTTCTTTTGAATTAAAAGGTGGAATTGAAGCAGGAAAAACTTTATTGAATAATTTAAAATTATGCTCATTGGCAGTATCATTAGGAGATACAGAAACTTTAATTCAACACCCAGCATCTATGACTCACTCTCCATATACAAAAGAAGAAAGAATGGCAGCAGGAATTACAGACGGATTGGTAAGATTATCTGTGGGATTAGAAAATGTGGAAGACATTATTGCTGACTTAGAATATGGATTATCAAAAATCTAATAGAGAGGTGAGATTGTATGTTAGAAAACCAAGTTAAGGCTAGTTTCAAGGGGTTAATTCCTTTTATTGTGTTTATTGTTATCTATTTGGGTACAGGAATGATATTACAATCACAAGGTGTTGAGTTAGCTTTCTATCAATTACCAGGTCCAGTTGCAGCCGCAGCAGGAATTGTAGTTGCTTTTATTTTATTCAAAGGAACGATTGAAGAAAAATTTAATACCTTCTTAGAAGGTTGTGGACATCAAGATATTATGACCATGTGTATTATTTACTTACTAGCCGGAGCTTTTGCTGTTGTATCAAAAGCAATGGGAGGAGTAGATTCTACTGTTAATTTGGGAATTACTTATATCCCACCTCATTACATTGCAGTAGGACTTTTTGTCATTGGGGCTTTTATCTCGACTGCAACAGGAACTTCTGTCGGAGCGATTGTAGCTTTAGGACCAATCGCTGTTGGATTAGGAGAAAAAAGTGGGGTCCCTATGGCTTTGATTTTAGCAGCCGTTATGGGTGGAGCAATGTTCGGAGATAACCTATCTGTTATTTCAGATACGACGATTGCAGCAACAAAAACACAAGGTGTTGAAATGAGAGATAAATTTAGAATTAACTTGTTTATTGCAGCACCTGCGGCTATCATTACTATTATTTTATTATTTATGTTTGGTAGACCTGACGTAGTTCCGGAAGCCATGTCTTACGATTTTAACATTGTAAAAGTATTACCTTATGTTTTTGTATTAGTCATGGCATTGATTGGAATTAACGTTTTTGTTGTTCTAGCATCAGGGGTATTACTATCAGGAATTATTGGATTTGCTTATGGAGATTTTACTCTATTGACTTTTGGACAACAAGTTTATAATGGATTTACAAATATGACAGAAATTTTCATCTTATCCATGTTAACAGGTGGAATGGCACAAATGGTGACAAAACAAGGTGGAATTCAATGGGTCATTGAAAAAATTCAAACTATGGTAGTCGGAACAAAGAGTGCTAAATTTGGAATTGGAATGTTGGTAGGATTAACAGATATTGCTGTTGCAAACAATACTGTTGCTATTATTATCAACGGAGAAATTGCAAAACAATTATCAACAAAATATGAAGTAGACGGTAGAGAAAGTGCTGCTTTCTTGGATATCTTCTCTTGTGTGGCTCAAGGTGCAATTCCACATGGGGCTCAAATGTTAATTTTGCTAGGATTTGCAAAAGGAGCCGTTTCTCCGACTCAACTAATGCCATTATTATGGTATCAAATTCTATTATTTATTTTCTCAGTGGTATATATCATGATGCCTCAATTGAGTAAACAAGTATTAAATTTCTTAGATAAACCACAAAGCAAAAAAGCATAATCAATTTTTAGTAGAAAAGTAGAAATCAAAATGTTATAGCAGTTTAAAGGGGGAAACACTTGTGAAACGAATAATGAAAACAATGGACGGAAATCAGGCCGCAGCTTATGCTTCCTATGCTTTTACGGAAGTGGCTGGTATTTATCCAATTACTCCTTCATCTCCAATGGCAGAATATGTAGATGAGTGGGCTTCCAAAGGAATGAAAAATATTTTTGATGTTCCGGTAAAATTGGTAGAAATGCAATCAGAAGCCGGAGCAGCAGGAACTGTTCATGGTTCTTTGCAAGCAGGAGCGTTAACAACAACTTATACAGCTTCTCAAGGTCTTTTGTTAAAAATTCCAAATATGTATAAAATTGCCGGAGAATTATTACCAGGAGTTATCCATGTATCAGCAAGATCTTTATCTGTGCAAGCATTATCTATCTTTGGAGATCACCAAGATATTTATGCAACAAGACAAACCGGATTTACTATGATGGCAAGCGGTTCTGTACAAGAAGTTATGGATATGGCAACCGTAGCTCACTTGACAGCAATTAAATCAAGAGTTCCGGTATTGCATTTCTTTGATGGATTTAGAACTTCTCATGAAATTCAAAAAATAGAATTGATGGATTACGATGTATGTAAAAAGTTGGTAGACTATGATGCAATTCAAGCCTTTCGAGATAGAGCATTGAATCCGGAACATCCGGTAACAAGAGGAACTGCACAAAACGATGATATTTACTTCCAAACAAGAGAAGCTCAAAATAAATTCTATGATGCAGTACCAGATATTGCTGCTTATTATATGGAAGAAATTTCAAAAGAAACAGGAAGAGATTATAAGCCATTTAAGTATCGAGGAGCAGCTGATGCGACTAGAGTTATCATTGCTATGGGATCTATTTGTCCGGCAGCAGAAGAAACAGTAGATTATTTAGTAGAAAAGGGAGAAAAAGTAGGATTATTGACTGTACATTTGTATCGTCCATTCTCTGAAAAATATTTCTTCAATGTATTACCAAAAACAGTAGAAAAAATTGCTGTCCTAGAAAGAACAAAAGAACCAGGAGCTCCTGGAGAACCTTTACTATTAGATGTGAAAGGATTGTTCTATGGAAAAGCAAATGCTCCTGTCATTGTAGGAGGAAGATACGGTCTATCTTCAAAAGATACGACACCTGCACAAATCAAGGCAGCTTTAGATAATTTAAAATTAGACAATCCAAAAACAAACTTTACAGTAGGAATTGTAGATGACGTAACATTTACTTCTCTAGAAGTTGGAGAAAGATTAGTAGTATCGGATCCATCTACAAAAGCTTGTTTATTCTATGGATTAGGAGCCGATGGAACAGTTGGAGCAAACAAAAACTCAATTAAGATTATTGGAGATAAAACAGATTTATATGCACAAGGATATTTTGCCTATGACTCTAAAAAGTCAGGAGGAGTTACAAGATCTCACTTAAGATTTGGTAAAAATCCTATTAAATCAACTTATTTAGTATCAAGCCCAATGTTTGTTGCTTGTTCTGTACCGGCATATTTAAATCAATATGATATGACTTCCGGATTGAAAGAAGGAGGAAAATTCTTATTGAACTGTGTTTGGGATAAAGAAGAAGCTCTTCAAAGAATTCCAAATAATGTAAAAAGAGATATTGCTAGAGCAAATGGAAAATTATACATTATCAATGCGACTAAATTGGCTCATGATATTGGATTGGGACAAAGAACAAATACAATTATGCAAGCTGCTTTCTTTAAATTGGCAGAAATCATTCCATTTGAAGAAGCACAACAATATATGAAAGACTATGCTTATAAATCTTATGGAAAGAAAGGGGACGACATTGTTCAATTGAACTATAAGGCAATTGATGTTGGAGCTTCCGGATTGATTGAATTAGAAGTAGATCCTGCTTGGAAAGATTTAGAAGTAGTGGATCAAGTAAAAGAAGATAAAAATAATGATACATGTAATTGTAAAACAGACCTATTAAAAACTTTCGTAAAAGATATTGTAGAACCGATCAATGCAATCAAAGGATATGATTTACCTGTTTCTGCATTTACAGGAAGGGAAGATGGAACTTTTGAAAATGGAACTGCTTCTTTCGAAAAGAGAGGAGTTGCAGTCGATGTTCCTGAATGGATAGTAGATAATTGTATTCAATGTAATCAATGTTCTTATGTATGTCCACATGCTGCAATTCGACCTTTCTTAATTACAGAAGAAGAAAAGAAAGCTTCTCCAGTGGAATTGATTACAAAGAAAGCTGTGGGAAAAGGATTGGAAGATGTTACTTATAGAATCCAAGTAACTCCATTAGATTGTGTTGGATGTGGATCTTGTGTTAACGTATGTCCTGCTCCTGGAAAAGCTTTGGTAATGAAACCGATTGCAAATGCTTTAGAATTAGAAGAAGATAAAAAGGCAACATATTTATATGGATCTGTTCCATATAGAACAGATAGAATGCCTACATCTACTGTAAAAGGATCTCAATTCTCTCAACCATTATTTGAATTCAATGGAGCCTGTCCAGGATGTGGAGAAACTCCTTATTTGAAAGTAATTTCTCAAATGTTTGGAGATAGAATGATGGTTTCGAATGCAAGTGGATGTTCTTCTGTATATAGTGGTTCAGCACCTTCTACTCCGTACACTAAGAATTGTCATGGAGAAGGACCTGCATGGGCATCTTCTTTATTTGAAGATAACGCAGAATATGGATTTGGAATGCACATTGGAGTAGAAGCTCTTCGAGATAGATTACAACATATTATGGAAGGGGCTATGGAAGAAGTAAGTCCTGCGTTACAAGGATTATTCCGAGAATGGATTGAAAATAGAGCTTATGCTGCAAAAACAAGAGAAGTTTCTCCTAAAATTATTGAATTATTAGAAGGAAAAGAAGAAGCATACGCAAAAGAAATTCTTGGACTAAAACAATACTTAATCAAAAAGTCACAATGGGTTGTTGGAGGAGATGGATGGGCTTATGATATCGGTTATGGTGGATTAGACCATGTATTAGCAACGAATGAAGACATCAATATTATTGTTATGGATACAGAAGTATATTCGAATACTGGAGGACAAGCTTCGAAAGCAACTCCTACCGGAGCTGTTGCAAAATTTGCTGCCGCCGGTAAACCGGTAAAGAAAAAAGACTTAGCAGCAATTTGCATGAGCTATGGACATATTTATGTAGGACAAGTTTCTATGGGAGCTAACCAACAACAATTCTTAAAAGCAATCCAAGAAGCGGAAGCATACAATGGACCATCGATTATCATTGCTTATGCACCATGTATCAACCATGGAATTAAAAAAGGAATGTCAAAATCACAAACTGAAATGAAGTTAGCGACAGAATGTGGATATTGGCCAATTTTCCGATATAATCCTTTATTAGAAGCAGAAGGAAAGAATCCGTTGACTTTAGATAGTAAAGAACCAAAATGGGAATTATACCAAGATTACTTAATGGGAGAAACGAGATATTTAACTCTTATGAAAACCAATCCAAATGAAGCGAAAGCTTTATTTGATAAGAACCAATGGGATTCTCAACGAAGATGGAGACAATATAAGAGATTAGCAAGCTTGGATTTTTCAGAAGAAAAAAGATAAGATGGGAGGATTTATGAAAAAAATTCTAAGTATTTTATTTGTACTATTGATTTCTCAATTTACCTTCGCTGCTCCTAGTCTAGGAAGTGAATATAAACTTTCTAAGGTTATTGAAGTAGAAGGACGCCAAGGAATTGCAGTAGATAAAGACTATTATTATATTTCCAGCAGTACTGCTTTGTATAAATATGATAAGTCTGGAAACTTAGTTCAAAAAAATACAAACCCTTTCACAAAATTGGAAAAGGAAGCAAATCACTTTGGTGATATTGATGTATGGAATGGTGAAATTTATACTGGAATTGAAATTTTTGAGTTTGGAACAAGTAAGAATATTCAAGTGGCTGTTTATGATGCAGCCACTTTGGAATACAAATATTCTATTCCGTGGGATGCAGAATCTGGACAAGTTGAAGTATGCGGTTTAGCTGTAGATAGAGATAATAATACAGTTTGGATGGCAGATTGGACAAAGGGAAGATATTTATATTGTTATGATTTAGCAACAAAAAAATATGAAAGAAAAGTTCACCTTCGTCCAGATCCACAATATACACAAGGAATTTATTGCATCGATGGAAAAATGCTAATTTCTGCTGATGATGGAGATGCAGATTTCCATGAAAGTGATAACATTTATGTCACAGATATCTCCGATAAAAAACAAACGGCTAGCTATGTGAGTTTATTTAGAGAAATGTCTGATTTTAAACGAGCAGGAGAAATTGAAGGATTATCAATTGATCCAACAAATTCAGATCTATTAGTATTAGCAAATAGAGGAACTCGAGTAGACAGAGGAATGCCAGTTGGTTTTTATGAAGGATACGATAAAGAAATTCATGAATTGTATGTGTATACCAAAGTTAGATAGTCATAATCATATACCTTATTCAAACAGAAACAGCCGTTTAGTAATAAACGGCTGTTTCTCTTTATGTAGTATTTCATGATTATTTTGCGAAAGGGATAATCTCTTCTTCTTCATTTGATTTGGAAGTATTCCCTTGATTATATTTTACTTCTGAATTTATATTTTTTGGAACACAGCAGAAAATATTTTCTCCAATATCGATTAGTTTTGCTTGTTTTACATAGACAGCTCCATGAACATAATCGTATAATCTTCGAGCATCTTTTTCCTTTAAGTCTTTTAAATTGACATTTACAATTTTATCTTCTGCAACATATCTGACGCAGTCATCACAATCTTCGAATCTTTTTGGTTTTAAAAATACAATACTAGTTTCTTTTTCCATAATTCCTCCTTGTATTATAATAGTTCTAATATTTTATTTAAAATAATATCTGCACAGTCTTGAGAAGAAAAACCGGCTGCTTTGACATGACCACCACCACCAAAGTAGGCTGCTATTTGATTGACGTCAATACTATCTTTACTTCTCATACTTCCTTTGATACTTCCATCTTGTTCTTCTCGTAAGAAAAGAGAAACACTTGCTTTTTCATAGGAAAGTAATTTTTCTACAATTCCTTCAGTATGTTCTTTTTTCGCTGCATATTTATTCATTACTTCCTTTGTTAGATAGAAGTAAGATAATTTTTTTTCTTCAAAGAATTGAAAATGAAAAAGAGCTTCTCCTAGTAATTTTAAACTTGCATAGGAATTGGTCTTTAAAAAATTTCGGACAATCATAGCATTGTTTGCTCCCTGCTCTACTAAAAATTGAGCAGCTTTTAAGGTATTTACAGTGACATTATCGTGTTCAAAATTTCCGGTATCGTTTACAATCCCTAAATACAAGGCAGAAGCAATGGCAACATTCATTGGAAAATTCCACTCTCGCAATAATTGAGTTAAAATTTCCGAAGTGGCAGAAATGTTCGGTTCCACAAAAGCATAGTCCCCATAATGAGGATTACTCATATGATGATCAATATTGATAGTTGTTTTTCCTTCGGTCAAGTGATTCATACATCCGGCACGATTTCTTGTTGCACAGTCAAGAAATACAACGAGCTCTATATTTTGAAAGTTTTCTTCTTCTTGATACTGTTCAATGAGATGAGAGCCTTCCAAAAAAAGAGTAGTATCTGGAATTTTATCTTGCAATACAAAACGAACTTTTTTCCCCAATTCTAATAAAGAAAGAGTGAGTGCCAATCCGGCTCCTACTGCGTCACCATCTGGATTTTTATGTGCAGTTATAAGGATAGAATCATATTGTAGTAAGAGTTCACGAATTTTATTTTTCATATTCCTCCTTCATTTTTTGATGAGCCTTTAAAATTTCTTCTTCCGAAAAACCGTAGCGGTTTAATTTGGAGAGTAATTGTTTTCCGTTGGAATATCCAATACCTAAAATGGAAGTAAAAATTTCTCGATATTTTGTAGATCGTGGATGACCTACTAATTCTAAATCATATAGAAACTGAATGGAATAAGCATTTTCTTGTTTTTCTATATTACATTTTGCTAGTTCTAAAGCTCGCAGTATAGCCTCCGGTTTGGCATTTTCAACACCGATATCATCTCCTTTTTTTCCTTCAGAGCGACTGATATAAGCGTTTTTTGCTTTTGGAAAATGCTTTTGTAAAAAAGAACGAATTTCATTTCCTGCATAATCCGGATCTGTTAATAAAATAATTCCTTTCTTTTCATAAGCTTTTTTTATTTTGTCAATGTTGCCTTTTTTACGAATTGCAAAACCGTTGACCTGAATAATTTCAGCATCTACTGCTGCTTTCACTGCAGAAATATCATCTCTACCTTCTACAATGATAATTTCTTGAATTTTTGGTTTCATACTTGCTCCTGTGATGTGATGTAATGATCTACATACAATAAAAAATTAGCAAAATCTCGAGAAACATAGTCCCAAGTATGCCCTTCTTTGTACAACATCTTAATTTAAAGGCATAGGGATAGGTCACAGTGTAAAAAAGAATACAAAGAAACATTCCCATGCACAAATATAATAACATGATAGTATCCTAGAATTCGATATTGTTAGGTGTTCTTGGGAATGGAATAACGTCACGGATATTTGCCATTCCTGTTAGATACATAATCATTCTTTCAAAGCCAAGACCATATCCTGAATGAGGGAAACTTCCATATTTTCTTAAATCAAGATAGAAAGAATAATCTTCTTTTTCCATTCCCAATTCATTCATTCTAGTTTCTAAAATTTCAAGATTATCTTCTCTTTGTGATCCACCGATAATTTCTCCAATTTGTGGAGCTAATAAGTCCATCGCTCGAACTGTTTTTCCATCTTCGTTTAGTTTCATATAGAAAGCTTTAATATCTTTTGGATAATCTACTAAGAATACAGGTTTCTTGAAGTGTTCTTCTGCTAAATATCTTTCATGTTCACTTTGTAGGTCAATTCCCCACTTTACAGGATATTCAAATTTCTTCCCGGATTTTTCTAAAATATCAATCGCTTCTGTATAAGTTAATCGACCAAAATCATTGTTTAGTACATTGTTTAATTTATCAAATAGTCCTTTTTCAATGAACTGATTGAAGAAGTTCATTTCTTCCGGACAAGTTTCCATCACATAACGAATGATATATTTCACCATTTTTTCTGCAATGTCCATATTGACTTCTAAATCGGCAAAGGCCATTTCCGGTTCGATCATCCAAAATTCAGAAGCGTGTCTTGCTGTATTGGAATACTCAGCACGGAAAGTCGGTCCGAAAGTATAAATATTTCGGAATGCTGCACAATAAGTTTCCCCATTTAATTGTCCACTTACCGTTAGGTTGGTGGATTTGCCAAAGAAGTCTTTTTGGAAATTGATACTTCCATCCTCGTTTTTAGGGACATTATTTAAATCTAAGGTCGTGATACGGAACATTTCTCCAGCTCCTTCGGCATCAGAACTTGTGATAATTGGAGTGTGTACATAGACAAAATTTTGTTCTTGGAAAAATTTATGAATTGCATAGGCTGCTGCAGACCGAACTCTAAAAACAGCTGAGAAAGTATTCGTTCTAGCTCGTAAATGAGATTTGGTTCTTAAAAATTCGAAGCTGTGTCGTTTATTTTGTAAAGGATAATCTAAGTCTGCTTTTTGACATACTTCTACTTTGCTTGCTTTGATTTCAAACTCTTGTCCAGCTCCTTCAGATTTTACTAAAGTACCTTCTACTATCACAGAAGATGCAATCGATAGTCTTGATATTTCATCAAAATTTTCTAAAGAAGTATCAAAAACTACTTGGATTCCATTAAAAAAAGATCCATCATTGATTTCTAAGAAACCAAAATTCTTTTGAGAACGAATTTTTCGAACCCAAGCTCCCAGTTTTACTTCCTTGTCAATATATGTTTCTTTGTTTCTAAAAATAGATTTTACTGTCGTCATTTCCATAACTTGTTGCCTCCATATTTTTTCATTCTATTGTATTTTATTCTGTTCTTTTTCATCTACAATTTGGATAGAGTCTAAATGTTTTCGAACTTGAGAGGTTAATTTTTCTAAGTATCGTTTTCTCCAAATTGCTCTATCTGCTTCTTCCTCCGCTGTCAAAGCTCGTTTTTTAGACAGACTAGAATAGTAGTTTACTTTTTCAATAATATCTTTCATTTCCATAGAGATAAACCTTCCTAAAATTTTATTATAATATCTTATTATTATATCATTTCTTTTTCTTTTTTTCAAATAAATGACTTGTTTTATTGATGTTTAAACAAATTCCTAAAGCACTTAAAATTGCAAAAATAGAACTTCCACCATTACTAAAAAGAGGTAGGGTTAATCCAAAAACTGGAAGAATTCCAATAGCTACTCCAATATTGATGAATACTTGAATAATAAGATAGGCACCGATTCCGGCAGATAAATACTTTCCAAAGCTATCCTGACATTCTTTGGAGATGGTACAAATAATCCAATATAAAATTAAATAGAAGGATAATAGGATAAACATTCCTAACAATCCAAATTCTTCTCCAAAAGTAACGGAGATAAAATCGGTTGCAGTTTCCGGTACATAGCTGTATTTTTGAATTCCATTTGCAAAACCTTTTCCTAAAAAGCCTCCACTACCAAAACCAATCAAGGCTTGTCGGACTTGATAACCAAATTCCGGGCTATAATTTCCGGTAAATAAACCATCCAAGAAACTATAAATTCTTTTTAACTTATATCCGGAAAGATTATCTGCACCTAATTTATAGATAAGAGAGAAAGCAGATACGACAGCAACTCCTCCAATGAGACTCCAAAGACGAATGATTTTAATAGAGATATTACTCAAAACAAAAAGATAACCTGTAATTAAAGCATAATGAATAATAGCTCCTAAGTCATTTTGTAAATGAATGAATATAGCATAAGGAAGAAAAGTAAAAGCTCCTACAAGTATGATTAAAGTATAATCTTTCATGGAATTTTCATCTTCAATTCGAGCTAATACCCCGGATAATAAAATAATGTAACTGACTTTAAAAAGTTCGGCAGGTTGAATAGCAAAACCTCCTAATTGAATCCAAGCTTTCGCTCCGTTTCTCACGGGGACTATACTGGAGGGAGCAAGCATCATTCCTATAAAGATAAGAAGAGGAATGATATATAAGGCTTTTTTCGCAAAAGATTTTTGAAAAGTTTTATAAGAAATTTTACTTAAGACAAAACACAAAAAAAGTCCAATAAAAATCATAAGAGTATGTTTTTTTACTAGACCTAATTGATCATTTCGTAAGCCTAAACTAACACTAAACATATTGGCGATACTCAAGCTCAAAATAATAAATAAAATCATAAGTAAGGCAGAAGATCTTTTATTTCTGCTGACTTGTTTTTCTAATTCTTCTCCGGACTCATGTAGTTTTTGATATTTGTCATAAATATTTTCATGAATAGCATCTTTTCTTTTCATTTTTTTATACCTCAATTATTTTTTTGTTCTTCTTTATCATACCTTATTCTTCTTCATTTGTATATCGTTTTTTATTGACAATCCAAAAAAATATCAGTAAAATATATAACTATCATTGGAAGTTAGTTTGGAGGAAAAAGAGATGAGAAATGAATTGTTATGGGCGATCATGCTACTGTGTAACTTTATATGTATTATGGTAATCTATTATCGCTTTGGTAAAATAGGATTGTTTGCTTGGGTACCGGTGGCTACTATTTTAGCAAATATTCAAGTGGTTATGTTAGTAAGATTATTTGGAATGGAAGTTACCCTAGGGAATATTTTATATGCAGGAGGGTATCTGGTAACCGATCTTTTAGCAGAGAATTATGGAAAAGAGGATGCAAAGAAGGCGGTATATTTAGGATTTTTTAGTATGATAGCTATGACTATCATCATGCAAGTTGCTATCCACTTTACTCCATCTTCTGCCGGAATAGAATTATTTGATGGAGTAAAAGGAGTTTTTGCTTTAATGCCAAGATTGGCAATTGCTTCTCTACTAGCATATTTAATCTCACAACAACATGACATTTGGGCCTATGAATTTTGGAGATATCATTTTCAAGATAGAAAGTATATCTGGATACGAAATAATGCCAGTACTATGGTAAGTCAACTTTTAGATAGCTTTATTTTTACCGTTGTTGCTTTTTATGGAGTATTTCCATTACCGGTTTTATGGGAAGTTTTTATAGGCACATATTTGATTAAGTTTCTAGTGGCTATTTGTGATACTCCGTTTATTTATCTTGGGGAATACTTAAAGAGAATGGGTAAAATCCAAGAATAAATTGTTCTATACTCATTTGAATATCCATAAATCCACTTTTGAATTGGTATTCGCAGAGTAAAATTTCATTAAGTTTTTTTAGCCAAAAAGATATCGGATGCTTTTTGGCTATTTTTATTTTTAAATAGACCGGATAAGGATGCAAGCTACGATTTCCTTTTCCACGAAAATATTGTTGAATCTTAGAAAAAGAGGTTTTAAAATTCGTATAAGAAACTCTATCATCGATTTGATCCTGCTCTATTAGAGAAGAAATTTTTGCGATGAGAAATACAGATTCTGCTAAATTATACAAGATAACAGAAATATCATTCTTATTTTGTTGTAGATATTCTAATAAAATTTGAGGGCTTTCTTGTTCTAAAAATTGATCGATGATGCTAAAAATATTATATTCTTTTTCGATACTTAAAATGGGAAAGACCTTTTCAAAGGAGAATGATTCTCCATCTAAAAATTGGAGAATTTTATTACTTTCTTGTTCGATTTTATGAAAATTTTTTCCAAGCATCTCTAATAATTTTTCTGCATCGTAGGAAGACAAAGAGAGTTTCTTTTCTAAATAATGTTTCAAATTTTTTTCTTGTTCTTCTTCGGTAAAGATTGTTATTTCTGTACCAAGTTTTGTGAGTTCTTTTTCTACTGTTTTTCCAATTTCTTTTTCAGCATAAAAAAAGAAAATTTCTTTTTTAGATAAATCAAACAGACTCATTCCTTTTAATAAGTTAGAGAGCTGATTCCCTTTAAAATGTTCTACTCGTTTTACTAAGAAACATTTTGTTTCAGCAAACATAGAGTTCATAGAGAGTTCTTGTAAGAAGATTTCTTCCTCTTGATTACTGAAATCAAAAGAATGAATGATATAATTTTTTTGTGAATATTCTTCTCTCCTTTTTTTTAATTCTAATTCTAAAAGACTTTGATTTCCATAAAAAAAATAAAACATTGTCGCTTCCTTTCCTATTTGATTTCCTCGTTTCATTATAGCATAAGATATGATATAATAACAAATATATCTTACTATGTATAGGGGAAAGGGAAATGAGACGATATAAATACCCAAAAATAATAATCAACAGTATATATTTACTTTTGTGGATTTTACCTTTGTTTTGGTTTGTCCGAGATTTTTGGGTTATGGAAGAGATACAAAATAGTTTGGATAGAAGTCTTTGGAGGACTGTTGTATTCACTTGGAAACAAAGTATCTATTCTAGCTGTTTGGCCTTTATCGTGGCAATTATTCCAGCGAGATATCTAGCGTACCATAAAAATTTATTAAGTAAAATTTTGGAAAGTTTATTATTTATTCCCTTTTTTTTTCCGGTATTATCAACAATAGGAATTTTTTCCATTGTATTTAATTTACCTTGGATTGAAAAATTTTCTATTTTATATAGTATGAAAGCAATTTTAATAGCTCATGTATTTTATAATTCTCCTATTTTTGTAAAATATATCGGGGAATCTTTACGAAGAATCCCAAAAGAAATCGAAGAGTCTATGATCTTAGATGGGGCAAGTTCTTGGAAAATTTTTTGGAAGGGGCAGTTACCTCTTATGATGCCTCAAGTATTTAAAGCTTTTATTTTATGTTTTACTTATTGTTTTTTAAGTTTTGCTATTTTATTATCCTTGGGAGGAATTCAATATCAAAGTTTGGAAGTCGAAATTGCTTCCACTTTACAAGGAGATTTTAATTTTTCGAAAGCTATGATTTATGGACTATTACAATTTTTGATGTTACTTTCTGTAAATTCTTTAGGAATACTCCTTCCAGATTATGAGCTAAAAGGAAGTGGATATTCTAAGAAAATGCCATATTATACTTTTCTATTTTCTGTTCTATATGCTCTATTTGAGTGTGGAATTGTTTTGGCTTCCATTGTGGCATCTTTTTATAATTATTTTACAGGGGAATTTAGTCTCCGAGCTTATCAAATTATTTTTAGTTCCTCTTTTCAAGAAGAATATCCTATTTGGCGAAGTTTGGGAAATTCTTTTTTGGTAGCAGGAATTGCCGCTCTGGGAACCGTTATGATTGTTTATTTTTTACTTAGAAATTATAGTAGAATAATAGAATTACTTATCTTTTCTAACTTAGGAATATCTGGAGCTTTTTTTGCAATGACTCTTTATTATATTTATGTCTTATATGAAGTTCCATTTACACTATTATTAGTGTTTGCTTATTTCATGACAGGGATTCCTTTAGCATATTCTTTTTTATATCAGAACGTGAAAAACTTTCCAAAAGACTTACAAGAAATGGCTTTATTGGATGGGACTTCTCATTGGACCTATTTTTGGAAAATACAATTTCCAATTTTAAGACCTCTTTTTTTATTGAGTTTTTTACAAAGTTTTGCTATTTTTTTGGGAGAGTTTACATTAGCCTATACAATGCAACTAGGAGATATTTTTCCTGTGGTATCTTTAGTAAATTATTCTTTACTTGTAGATAAAAAATATTTAGAAAGTTCAGCTTTGAGTGCAGTATTGTTATTACTGATTTTATTGTTATTTTTCTTAGGGGAATGTTTGAAAGTAAGAGGAGAAGTACATGAGGAAGCATAGAAGTCTTATGGTAGTAGGAACAGCATCTGGAGTAGGAAAGAGCGCTACTGTAACAGCTCTCTGTCGTATTTTTCAAAAGGATGGATATCGTGTTTGTCCTTTTAAATCACAGAATATGGCATTGAACTCTTATGTGACAAAAGATGGAAAAGAAATGGGAAGAGCTCAGGCAGTACAGGCGGAAGCCATTGGATTAGAGCCACAAGCATGGATGAATCCTATCCTATTAAAACCAAGTAATGATAAAAAAATTCAAGTAATTATTGAAGGAAAATCTTTTGGAAATTTAACAGGGCCGGAGTACCATAAGTATAAACAAAATTTTATTCCAAGATTACAAGAAATTTATCATCGAATAGAGAAACATTATGATATATCGGTAATTGAAGGAGCAGGAAGTCCTGCGGAAATCAATATGCTAGAAGAAGATATTTCTAATTTCGGTATGGCTCGTATCGCCGATGCTCCTGTACTTTTGGTAGCAGATATTGACAAAGGAGGAGTTTTTGCTTCTATCTATGGAACGATTATGTTGTTGGAAGAAAAAGATAGAAGACGAATAAAAGGAATTATCATCAATAAATTTCGTGGAAATGTGGAAGTCTTAAAACCAGGATTAGAAAAGATTGAAACATTAACAGGAGTACCTGTATTGGGAGTCATGCCCTATTCTGATTTTGATTTAGAAGAGGAAGATAGCCTGAGTGAAAAATATAAAAAGAAAAACTCGAAAAAAATTAGTATTAGAATTGGAGTTGTTCAACTTCGGCATCTTTCTAATATGACAGATTTTGATGCTTTAAGAAGATTAGAAGAAGTTGATTTGCATTTTATTTCAAAAGTGGAAGAAATAGAAGGGGAAGATATTATTATTTTACCGGGATCTAAGAATACGATAGAAGATTATTTAGAAATAGAGAAAAAGGGAATCGTTCATAAACTTCGAGAAGAGGTAAAAAAGGGCACAATGATTATTGGAATTTGTGGTGGATTTCAAATGTTAGGCTCCAGAATAGAAGATCCTTATGAGATAGAAAGTGAAGCAGGAAGCGTAGAAGCCTGTGGATTTCTAGAGATGAATACAATCTTAGAAAAAGATAAAAATTTACTACAATACCAAGGAAGTTTTCAATTTGGAAAAGATTGCTTGGAAAAGATGAATGGTGTTTCTGTAAAAGGATATGAAATTCATCAGGGTGTGAGTATATCCGAGATGCGAGATGCGATGGGAGAGGATAGACTTATCAGCTTAGCAAAAGGTAGAGTTTGGGGAAGTTATCTTCATGGTATTTTTGATAATACGGAATTTTTAAATAGACTTTTAGAAGAATTTCGTCAAAAAAAGAATCTAGAAGGTTCTTTGCAAGATTACCAAGAATATCGAGAAGAACAATGGGAAAAATTGGAACAGCTTTATAGAAAACATTTAGATATATCAAGAATTTATAAAATTATGAATGAATTTGAGAAAGGACAAGAGAAGAAATGATATTTATCTTTCGTTATTCCTTTGCCTATTTTTTAGACTTGGTTTTTGGGGATCCTTATTGGTTTCCTCATCCAGTTCGTTTTATAGGGAAGTGGATTTCTAGTTTAGAAAAAATATTATATCGATTTTCAAATAAGTATTATTCTGGAGTGTTTTTATGGTTTGCTACTTGTGCTATCACATTTATTATTTCTTTTTATCTAGCAAAGAATGAATATTTGGAGATATTCTTTCTCTATACCAGCTTAGCAACAAAAAGTTTAGCAATGGAAGGGAAAAAAGTGATTCGCCTTCTAGAAGAGGGAGACTTAGACAAGGCAAAAAAAGAATTATCTTATTTGGTGAGCCGAGACACGAAAGAGATGGATGAAGAACAGATTAGTATGAGTACCCTAGAGACCATAGCAGAAAATACGGTAGATGGAGTGATTTCTCCAATGTTTTACGCTTTCATCGGGAGTCATTTTCATTTCTTAGGGGTATCTTTAGCCTTACCTTTTGCGATGACTTATAAGGCAATTAACACTTTAGATTCTATGGTCGGTTATCAAACAGAGCAATATAATTTATTCGGACGATTTTCAGCGAAGATGGATGACATTGCAAACTGGATTCCTGCTCGTTTAGCAGGGGGAATTTTTATTCCGTTAGCGGCATGGATTTTAGGCTTTCAGGCAAAAAAATCGTATCAAATTTTTCAAAGAGATGGAAACAAGCATGCAAGTCCAAACTCCGGGCAGTCAGAGGCTGCTTATGCAGGAGCTCTAGGAGTACAGTTTGGAGGAAAAATTTTTTATTTTGGAGAAGCCTATGAAAAACAAAAAATAGGGGATGCTCTTTTTCCTTTTTCTGTTGAGATTGTTCGAAGAGGAGTAAAACTTCTTTATGGAACTTCTTTTTGTGCCTGTATTCTTTTTATTCTATTAGGGGGACTTTATCATGGATTTACATGGAGGTAATATTTATCGTTTACAACGAGAGGGAAAGGAAGTCTTAGATTATAGCTCAAATATCAATCCACTTGGAGTTCCTCAAAAATTTATAGAGAAAGCAATACAAAATTTTTCTTCCCTTAGTCAATATCCGGATATTGATTATATTGAGTTGAGAGAGAAAATAGCGGACTATAATCAAGTGAGTAGAGAAAATATTCTTGTAGGGAATGGAGCAACAGAAATTTTATTTTTGTATATAAGAGCATTACGCCCTAAAAAAACTTTGTTAGTAGGACCTTGTTTTGCAGAGTATGCCAGAGCTTTGAAAACAGTGGAAAGTGAAATTTGTCTTTTTCCATTGAAAGAGGAAGAAAATTTTATTTTGAATGTGGAAGCCTTAATTTCTGAAATACAAAAAGAAGATTATGACTTGGTGTTATTGTGCAATCCAAATAATCCGACAGGAAGATTTATCCCTTTGGAGGAATTAAAAAAGCTTGTGGCTGTGATTGAGGAGAAACAAATACAATTATTTATCGATGAAGCCTTTATAGAGTTTGTGGAGAGCTGGAAAAAGAAAACAGTAGCTTTATTAAAATCAAAATCAGTATTTATTCTAAGAGCTTTGACAAAATTTTTTGCAATTCCAGGACTTCGTTTAGGGTATGGAATGACTTGGAATGCAGATTTGTTTTCACGAATTCAGGAAGAAAAAGAGCCATGGTCCGTCAATGTTTTTGCGAATTTAGCAGGGCTTACTATGTTAGAAGATGAAGAATATATTAGAAAAACAGAAGATTGGATTAGAGAGGAAAAGAAATACTTTCATCAAGAATTATCAAAAATTTCAGAAATAAAGGTTTATGAAACGGAAACAAATTTTATTTTGTTACAATTGCTTTCCAAAGAAGCGAGAGAATTTCAAGCAGCTATGATAGAAAAAGGAATCTTAGTGAGAGATGCCTCTAATTTTCCTTTCTTAAACGAATATTATATAAGATTAGCGATTAAAGACAGAGTTTCTAATCAAAAAGTTATCAAGGCAATACAAGAAATATTAAAAAAGGGAGAAAGAGTATGAAGGCTTTTCTATTAGCAGGAACTCATAGTGGAGTTGGAAAGACAACCATTTCTATGGGACTTATGAAAATATTTTCAAGAAAATATCAGGTTTCTCCTTTTAAAGTAGGACCGGATTATATTGATCCAAGTTTCCATGCTTGGGTAACAGGAAATTTTTCCTATAATTTAGATTACTTTATGATGGGGAAGCAAGGAGTGCAATATAGTTTTCAAAGCCATCAAAAAGATTTTTCTATTGTAGAAGGAGTTATGGGACTCTATGATGGAATAGATCATAGTTTAGACAATGCTTCCGCAGCACATATTTCTAGAATTTTAGATTTACCTGTGATTTTAATTGTAGATGCTCAAGGGAAAAGTACCAGTATTGCAGCACAGGTATTGGGATATCAAAAATTAGATGAAAGGGTCAAGATTGCAGGAGTGATTATTAACCAAGTAAATTCCGAGAAAAGTTATATTCATTGTAAAGAAGCAATCGAGAGGTATACAAAAATACCTTGTTTAGGCTATGTGAAAAAGGAAGAACAACTACGAATTTCAAGTCGTCACTTAGGTTTATTACAGGCGAATGAAGTAAAAGATTTAGATGAGAAATTGGAAACTTTAGCGGATATGATAGAGCAAACCATAGACATCAAGAGAATAGAAGACATCGCAGAAAGACAAGAGAAATCTGAAACTATTTTTCATCCATTAGAAAAGTATCAAAATTATTGGAGAGGAAGAAAAATAGGAATTGCTCGAGATGAAGCTTTTCGATTTTATTATCAGGATAATCTAGAAAGTTTAGAGTATTTAGGTTTTGAGGTGGAGTATTTTTCTCCAATTCACGACAGTCAACTTCCGGAAAAGGTAGATTATCTTTATTTTGGAGGAGGCTATCCTGAAATTTTTAGTGAGGGATTAGAGAAGAATAAAAAGATGAGAGAGGAAATTCAGAAATTTACAGGCGGCATTTATGCCGAATGTGGAGGCTTTATGTATCTTGGAAAAGAGATTATACAGCTTTCCGAAGAAAAGTTGCAGATGTGTGCCTTACTTCCTGTAAGTACAAAAATGAAAAATCGATTAAATATTAGTCGCTTTGGATATATTTCTTTGGAGGAAAATGGAATAGAAATTGCAAAAGCACATGAATTTCATTATTCTGATTTGGAAAATATGGAAAAGGACACGAGAGTTTTAATCGCTAGGAAAATAGATGGACGATCTTGGAGTTGTATTTTTGAAAAAGAGGGAAGGATTTATGCAGGTTACCCTCATATTCATTTTTTTAATAGTATAGAGTTCTTAAAAAAGATATGGAGATAGGAGGAGTTATGGCTTATATTAAAGTGCCTGGAGATATAGAAAAGAGAAGTTTTGAAATTATTGAAGAAGAAATGGGAGAAAAAATTCATCAATTTTCAGAACAAGAATTGCCGATTGTCAAAAGAATTATTCATACTTCTGCAGATTTTGAATATGGGGATTTGATTGAATTTCAAAACAATGCTATTCAAAGTGGAATAGAATCTTTACGAAAGGGATGTAAAATTTATTGTGATACGAATATGATCGTCAATGGTTTGAGCAAACCGGCGATGTCAAAATTTGCTTGTTCCGCTTACTGTTTGGTTTCTGATAAGGAAGTAATAGAAGAAGCAAAAAAAGAAGGCTTAACGAGATCTATTGTAGGAATCAGAAAAGCAGCGAAAGATAAAGAAACTAAAATTTTTATCATTGGAAATGCACCGACAGCTTTATATCAATTAAAGGAAATGATTGAGAGAGGAGAAATAGAAAGACCTGCTCTTGTCATTGGTGTTCCGGTAGGATTTGTAGGAGCTGCAGAATCAAAGGAAGCCTTTAAAAGTTTAGATGTTCCCTACATTACGATAAATGGAAGAAAAGGTGGAAGTACGATTGGAGTAGGAATTCTTCATGGAATTCTATATCAAATTTATAAGCGAGAAGGATTTTAGTTCTTGTAAATAGTTTGGATGGGAGAAAATCATGGAAGATAGGGAGTTAAGAAATGGATATACCACAGGATCTTGTGCAGCAGCAGCAGTGAAAGCTGCACTGATGTCCTTGCTCTATCATATTTCTTTGCAGGAAGTGGAAGTAGAAACTCCTAAGGGAGAAGAATTGGTCATTCCTATTTTAAAAGTTCGTAGACGAGGAAATTTTGCTTCGGCTGCTGTGCAAAAATATGCTGGAGATGATCCTGATGTTACGAATGGAATTTCTATTTGTGTGAAAGTCTTTTTACAAAAAGAATTTCCTAAAATAGAGAGAGCAATCATAAGAGGAAAATGTCTAATCTATGGTGGACGAGGAGTTGGACTTGTTACGAAAAAAGGCTTACAGGTAGAAGTTGGAAAGTCTGCCATCAATCCTGGACCTCAAAAAATGATAGAGAAAGTTGTGAAAGACTTATTACAGGAAACAGAAGACAAAGTCGTTATCTGTATTTATATTCCGGAGGGAAGAGCGAAAGCAAGTCAAACTTATAATCCAAAAATGGGAGTCTTAGGAGGAATTTCTGTTCTTGGTTCTACGGGAATTGTGAAAGCCATGAGTGAAGAGGCTCTCAAAGCATCTATGTATGCTGAATTAAAAGTGTTGCGTATGGATAAAAGAAGAAAATGGGTTATTTTTGCTTTTGGAAATTATGGAAAAGCCTATTGTGAAAAATTGGGTTTAGACATAGAACAAATGATTATTATTAGTAATTTTGCAGGCTTTATGATAGAATCTGCTGTAAAATTAGGTTTCCAAAAGATTATTTTACTAGGACATATAGGGAAGGCAATTAAATTGGCAGGAGGAATTTTTCATACACACAGTCGTGTTGCTGACGGACGAATGGAAGTTATGGGAGCCAATGCTTTTCTTTATGGATTAGATTCTACGATTATCCGAAAAATATTATTGTCCAATACGGTAGAAGAAGCTTGTAATTATATTTCAGACTCTAAATTTTTTGACTACTTATCCAATCGTATTCGCGATAAGATTGTGGAGTACAGTCGAAAAGAAGGCTTTGAGAGTGAAGTACTATTGTTTTCTTTTGAAAAGGGAACTTTAGGTCAAAGTGATGCTTTCTTAAAAATGGTGGAGGAATGTCATGAGTAGGGTAATGGTAGTGTCAATAGGACCTGGGAATGTAGATTATATTAGTCAAAAGGCTAAAGAAAGATTGGAGCAAAGTGATTTTGTTTTAGGGAGTAGACGTCAAATAGAGGATGTAAGAAGTATTTGTTCTGTTACAACAGAATTTTATGTGTATAAGAAAATCACAGAAATAAAGGAAGTAGTTGAAAAAGAACAAAAGAAGAAGATTAGTATCTTAGTGTCAGGAGATAGTGGCTATTACAGCTTAGTTCCTTATTTAAAAAAAGTATTACGAGAAGAATTTGATATTATTCCTGGACTTTCTTCTTTTCAATATTTATTTTCGAAAATAGGAGAAAATTGGCAAGATTTTTTTATTGGTAGTGTTCATGGACGGAAATTAGATTATATTCAAAAATTCAGAGAAGAAAATCGAGGATTGGTACTTTTAACAGATGAAGAAAATAACCCAAAACAAATTGCTAAAAATTTATGGGAAGCCGGTTTTCGAAAAGTAGATATCATTGTAGGTGAAAATTTATCCTATCAAGAGGAAAACATCTCATATTATAAGATTGAGGATTGGGAAATTATGCCGGAACGATTTGAAATGAATGTGTGTATTTATAGAAAGGGAGAAGAGAATGCATATTTATGATAAAGAATTTGTACAAGAAGAATTACCCATGACAAAACAGGAAATTCGAGCAATTTCTATTGCCAAGCTACAATTACATCCAAATTCTATTTTAATAGATGTAGGAGCAGGAACAGGAACGATTGGGATTGAAGCAGCCACTTATTTATCACAAGGAAAAGTGTATGCCATTGAAAAAGAAGAAAAAGGTTTAGAAACGATTCGGAAAAATGCAGCTAAATTTCAATTACAAAACTTTGAATTAATTCATGGAAAGGCTCCTGATGCCATTCCAAACATTCCTTACGATAGAATGTTTATTGGAGGATCTACCGGAAAGTTAGAAGAAATTATACAACATTTTATGCACTATGGAATAGAAAAGGCTATCTTGGTAATAAATTGTATTACTTTAGAAACACAAAGTAAGGCTATGGAAGTTTTAAAATCGTTTGGTTTTCGTGATATAGAAGTGGTACAAGTACAAGTTAGCCGAGGGAAAAAAGTAGGGCCTTATACGATGATGTATGGAGAAAATCCGATTTATATTATCAAGGTTGTGAAAGGGGGAAATAACATTGAACAATAAATTTTATGGAATTGGAGTTGGAGTTGGAGATCCCGAAGAAATAACAATGAAAGCTGTCAATGTTTTAAAAAAATTAGACGTTGTTATTTTACCGGAAGCAAAAAAAGATGAAGGTAGCGTTGCCTATGAAATTGCAAAACAATATATGAAGAAAGATGTGGAAAAAGTCTTCGTAGAATTTCCTATGTTGAAATCTTTAGAAGACAGAATTAATGCAAGAAAAGCAAATGCAAAAATTGTGGAAGAATATTTAGAAAAAGGGTTAAATGTAGGTTTTTTAACCATTGGGGATAGTATGACTTATAGTACTTATGTTTATTTGTTAGAACATCTACCGGAAAAATATTTAGTAGAAACAGTTCCTGGGATTTCTTCTTTTGTGGATATGGCATCTCGTTTTAATTTTCCTTTGATGATAGGAGAAGAATCTTTAAAAGTAGTGTCTTTAAATTCTCATACAGAAATTGAAAAAGAAATTGCATCTTCAGACAATATCGTTTTTATGAAGGTAAGCAGAAGTTTTGAACGATTAAAACAAGCGATTATTGCAACTGGAAATCAAGAAAATATTATTATGGTTTCGAATTGTGGAAAAGAAAATCAAGTAGTCACTTATGATATTGAAGAATTGGAAGAAGAAGATATTCCATATTTTACAACTCTAATTTTGAAAAAGGGAGGAATGAAAGCATGGAAAAAGTTTATTTCATAGGAGCAGGACCTGGAGATCCGGAACTTATTACTATTAAAGGACAAAGAATTGTAAAAGAAGCGGATGTCATTATTTATGCAGGTTCTTTAGTTCCCAAACAAGTGATAGATTGTCATAAAGAGGGAGCAGAAATCTATAATTCTGCTTCTATGTCGTTGGAAGAAGTCATTGCAGTTATGGTAAAAGCCGTTCAAGCAGAAAAGAAAGTAGCTAGGGTACACACAGGAGACCCTGCTATTTACGGAGCACATCGAGAACAAATGGACATTTTAGATGAATATGGAGTTGAATATGAAGTCATTCCGGGAGTAAGTTCTTTTTTAGCTTCTGCAGCAGCGATTAAGAAAGAATTTACTTTGCCGAATGTTTCTCAAACTGTCATTTGTACGAGAATAGAGGGAAGAACACCAGTTCCAGAAAGAGAAAGTTTGGAATCTCTGGCAAGTCATCAAGCTTCTATGGCAATATTTTTGTCTGTACACATGATAGATAGAGTCGTGGAAAGTTTACTAAAACATTACCCGAAAACAACACCTGTGGCGATTGTGCAAAGAGCTACTTGGGAAGACCAAAAAATTGTGCTAGGAACTTTGGAGACGATTGAAGAAAAAGTGAGAGAAGCCAATATCAATAAGACAGCTCAAATTCTAGTGGGAAATTTTTTAGGAAAGGAATATGAAAAATCAAAGTTATATGACAAATATTTTAGCCATGAATTTCGACAAGGGATAGAAAAATAGAGAAGGAGAAAGTCCATGAAAATAGCTTTTTGGACAGTTACAAGAGGAGCAGGAAATATTGCAAAGGAATATGCAGAACTTTTATCTTCTCAGGTGAAATATGATGAGATACAAGTTTATACTTTGGAAAAATTTTCCATAAAAGATACCGTGCAAATACAAAATTTTACAGATAAATTAGAAGAAAAATTTCATAGCTACGATACTCATGTTTTTATTATGGCAAGTGGTATTGTTATTCGAAAAATATCAAAGCTAATAAAAAGTAAAGACATCGACCCAGCTGTATTACTAATCGATGAAGGGAAACATTTTGTTATTTCTTTACTTTCAGGACATTTAGGTGGGGCGAATGAAATAACATATAAGATAGCTAGTCTTTTAAACCTCATTCCAATCATTACAACAAGTTCTGATATTACTGGAAAAATAGCAGTAGATATCATATCACAAAAATTAAATGCAGAACTTGAAGAGTTAAAATCTGCTAAAGAAGTAACTTCACTTATTGTTGATGGGAAAACGGTAGATATTTTGTTACCTAAAAATGTAAAAGTTCAAAAAGCAGATAAAATCTCAAAAAATCCAGACGGAATTATTGTGGTTTCTAATAAGAGAAAACTAGAAATGACAAGAATTTTTCCAAAAAATTTAATTTTAGGAATTGGTTGCAAAAAAGATACTAGAGAAAAAGAGATTTTAGAAGCCATTGAGGCTAGTATGAAAAAACATAATTTAGACATGCGAAGTATAAAGCATATTGCTACGGTGGATATTAAAAAAGATGAATTGGGTTTAGTTCAGGCTGCTAAGACTTTAGAAAAAGAACTTATTATCATTTCAAGAGAAGAAATAAAAAAAGTACAAGACAAATTTGAAGGCTCAGATTTTGTAGAAAAAAATATTGGTGTCAGAGCTGTTTCAGAGCCGGCAGCTTACTTGTCTTCTTCTAGAAAAGGACAATTTCTAGAAAGGAAAGCAAAATATCAGGGAATTACCATTTCTATTTATGAGGAGGAAATTGAAAGTGAATAAAGGAAAAATTTATGTCGTAGGGATTGGACCCGGAAATATGGAAGATATTAGTGTGAGAGCATATAGAGTACTAAAAGAAGTGGATGTCATCGCAGGATATACTACTTATGTAGATTTAGTTCGGGAAGAATTTCAAGAAAAAGAATTTTGTGCTTCCGGAATGAAACGAGAAGTGGAACGATGTCAAGAGGTTTTAGAACTGGCAAAGGAAGGAAAAAATGTAGCCCTAATTAGCAGTGGGGATTCCGGAATCTATGGGATGGCAGGAATTATGTTGGAAGTAGCGATGGAAAGTGATATAGAAGTCGAAGTTGTACCCGGAATTACTTCAACAATTGCAGGGGCGGCTTTAGTAGGAGCTCCTTTGATGCATGATCAAGCTTTGATTAGTTTAAGTGATTTACTAACAGATTGGGAAGTGATTAAAAGAAGAATTGAGGCTGCCAGTCAAGGAGATTTTGTTATTTCTTTATACAATCCGAAGAGTAAGAAAAGAGTGAGTCAAATTCAAGAAGCGAGAGAGATCATGTTAAAGTATAAAAAAGCCTCGACTCCAGTTGCTTTGTTACGACATATTGGGAGAGAAGAAGAAAATTATGATTTATGTACTTTAGAAAACTTTTTAGACTATGAAATTGATATGTTTACAATCGTCTTGATTGGAAATTCAAATAGCTATATCAAAAATGGAAGAATGATTACTCCAAGAGGCTATCAAGACAAATATCAATATTAAAGAAAGGATAAAAAATGATTTGGGTAATTGGAGGAACAAAAGATTCGAGAGATTTTTTAGAAGAGTATACAAAATATGATAGTAATGTGATAGTATCAACAGCTACGGAATATGGAGGAAAGCTTTTAGAAAATCTAAAGGTAAAGATTTCAACACAAAAAATGAATCAAGAGGAAATGCTACAATTTTTAACAGATTATCATATTCAAAAAATAGTAGATATTAGTCATCCTTATGCTTATGAAGTTTCTAAAAATGCTATGTTAGCAGCAGAAATGCAAGGAATTTCTTATTATAGATTTGAAAGGAAAGAGATAGAACTCTGTGCTAAAAAGTATTCTAAATTTAAAAATTTAAAGGATTTGTTACATTATGTGGAATCTTTAGAAGGCAATATTTTAGTAACCTTAGGAAGTAATAATGTTCCTGCTTTTCAAAATTTAAAAAATTTATCAAAAATATATTTTAGAATATTACCGAAATGGGATATGGTAAAACGTTGTGAGGAACATGGAATTTTACCGAAAAATATTATTGCAATGCAAGGTCCTTTTACAGAAAATATGAACATTGCAATGTTAGAACAACTTCAAGTTCAATATTTGATTACCAAACAAGCAGGGGATACAGGAGGGGAGAGAGAAAAAATTTCTGCTTGTGATAAAAAAGGAATTGAAGTCATTTATTTAGAAAAGGAAAAGTTGGAATATAAGAATTGTTATTTTGAATTAAATACATTGATAGAGGCATTAAAAATCCCAAGTAAATAATAGATTACTTGGGATTTTTCTGTAGAATTAAAAAGCATAGCCAAGACTTAGTTCCCAAACTGGATAACGATAATGCCTTCTTTTAGAAATTTGAAAAGTAATAGGAGTATAAAAAATATCAAATCCTAAACCAAATCCATAGCCATCTTCTTTCTGTTTTTCATTTTTTTCATTAGAGTATTCAATATGATTATATTTGCCAATAAAATTTAAATTTTCGAATAGTTTATATTGTAAACCGAAATTCCAAAGCCAGAAATGATTGCTATGAATAGAAGAAATAGGAACTCCTAAAAATTCTACATTATTTTGAAAGTTACGGCTGCCTCCTATTTTGATATATTCTGTTTTAGGAATATTTCTCCCCGAGATTTTTCCACCTGAAAGAGCTGAAGAGAAGGTTAAATTAGTATCCGTGATAGGGATGTATATTTCAGCTGTTCCTTTTAAAGAGCTTGCTGAAATTTTGTGATTATCTGTACTGTTCATATTTGAGATTTCTCCTTCCAATTTATATCCCTTATTGGAGAAAACATTTCTATTTAAAGTATCTTTGGTAACTTTTAATGTATTTTTTAAAATTTTATAATTCTGTTCGATTTCTTTTATCTTTCTTTTCCCTTTTACATAGTTGTGGTTGATATTGTGATGGGATAACTCATATTGTAACATTAAGGAAGGAGAAAGCTCCGTTCCTAAAGTAAAGGATGTTCCAATATCCATCGTTGCATAGGTACTAATGTTATCTCCAGCTTCGTATAAGAAGAAAGGAGATTTTTGAAAGAATATTCTTCCTTGCCCATAGAAAGTTTGTCTTTGAATACGATATTGAAATGAATTGTGAATATCTAATTTTGGAAATTCTGAAATTTCTGCTTTCAGTCCTAAATGTGTTGTAATATTATCGAAGAAATTAGGAATATTTGCAGCTACGTTAAAACTACCTCCATAATGAGTATGATATGCTAGTCCTGCATTTAATATAATTTCTTTTTTTTCATGAATGTTGAAATAAAGAATATTATCTTTGATGTGGTACTCTACTTTATCTACATAAGTGTTCGCATAAATTTTTCTTGCCCATTCTTCTAATTGTTCTTTACTATACCGTTTTGTTTTTGAGGGAGGAGCTAGTTGCACTATTTCCTCTAAACTTAAAATTTCATTTCCATGACATTTTATTTTTTCAATATAGAAGCTTTTTTGCTGCAATTTTTTCATTTTTTTCTTTTGGAATTCCGAAGAGTTAGTAAACTTTTGTAAAATATTTGCATGTTTTTCTGCTGCAATTTCTCCTTCTTGTATTAAGTCGGATAAATTAGAAAAGTCAACAGTATTATGTTGTTTTACATTGGGAACAATTAAAATATTTGCGAGCTGTCTATGGAGTTTTGTCGAACGATTTCCGTTATAAGAAGAAATTTTATCTAAAATAGAAATAATATTGGAATCATTTGAAATTTTATTATCATCTGCTGAAATATCTACTCCAATTATAATATCGGCTCCCATTTGTATGGCAACATCTACTGGAAAATTATTGACTACTCCTCCATCTACAAAAAATTCGCCATTGTGCTCTACGGGAGAAATAAAAGCAGGGATTGCCATACTTTGAAAACTAGCTAAAGCAAGGTTTCCTTCTTTTATAATTTCCTCTTTTCCATTTTGTAAGTTTGTTGTGATTGCTCGATAGGGAATAGGAAATTCATCAAAATTATGAATATTCTCAGCAGGAGAAAAAATATCTTTTAATTGAAAATAAATATTTTGTCCATTTAAAATTCCCATAGGGGTAGAAATGTTGAATTCCTTATCCATATTGAAATGTAAAGGATATTTTTCATTCGTTAAATCGCTTTCTATAGTTTTTAATGTTTTGTCTTTAGAATCTGTAAGTAGTTTTCCAAAATTTAAATTTAGGATTAAAGTTTCAATTTCTTCTGGACTATAACCAATGGCATACATCCCTCCAACAATGCTACCCACTGAAGTTCCTATAATTATATCAACCGGTATTTGATATTTTTCCAATACTTTAAGTACTCCTATATGTGCAGCTCCTTTTGCTCCCCCACCACTTAGAACTAGAGCTATTTTAGGGTTTTCTTTTATTACTTCTGATCGAATTTTTTGTTTTAATACTTCGTATTCTTGTTTTTTCCTCATCAGTTGTGTAATTTCCTGATTCAATGCTGCAATTCTTTCTTCTTGATTTTGCCAACCATCTGTAAAGCTAACAAAAGAAGTGAAAAGAAAAAGGAAAAAATAAAAGTAAGATTTTTGAAACATATGTCCCTCCTTCTCATCCTGTTAGAATAACTATATAGTTTATTATACATGAGAGATATGTTATAATACAAGGGAAAATAAAAAAGAGGAAGGTTTCTAGCATGGCATTAGTACAGGTAAGTAATTTATATATGGGATTTTCAGGGTCTTGTTTATTTCGAGATATTAATTTTTCAATCGATGAAAAAGATAAGATAGCTCTCATAGGAATGAATGGAGCAGGGAAGACAACACTAGTTAAAATTTTATTAGGGTTAGAGTATAGTGAAGTGGATCCTAGAACACAACAAAGAGGGAATATTTCTACTAAAAACGGAATCAAAATAGGATACTTATCACAAAATCCAAAATTAGACTTGGAGAATACTGTTTTTGAAGAGATGATGACAGTTTTTAGTGAATTACAAAAAATTCATCAAAGAATGCAAGAAATTAATATTTCTTTGGCAAATAATCTTGGAAATAATCAAGAACTTATGAATGAATTAGGAGAAATTGCAGCCTATTATGAACAGCATGAAGGTTATGCAGTAGAGTATAGAGTGAAACAAATTTTACTAGGGTTAAGTTTAAAAGAAAATCTTTGGGAACAAAAAATTAAGAACTTATCTGGTGGACAACTTTCACGAGTCGCTTTAGGGAAAATATTATTGGAAGAACCCGATTTATTGGTTTTAGATGAACCGACAAACCACTTAGATTTGAATTCAATTGCATGGTTAGAAAAAACTTTAAAATCCTATCCAAAGGCAATTTTTTTAGTGTCTCATGATGTTTATTTTTTAGATAATGTTGCTAATCGGATTTATGAAATGGAAGGAAAAACATTAAAAGCATATTCCGGAAACTATACAGATTTTGTCATTCAAAAGGAAGCTTACTTATCAGGAGCAGTAAAGGCTTATGAAAAGGAGCAAGAAAAAATTCAAAAGATGGAGGAATTTATTCGAAGATACAAAGCTGGAGTCAAGTCAAAACAAGCTAGAGGAAGAGAAAAAATTTTAAATCGAATGGATAAAATGGAAAATCCTGTGATTACTACAAAAAAGATGAAATTAAAATTTGATACCGATTTACAAAGTGTCGATTTGGTTTTGGAATTAAAAAAATTATGTAAAAGTTTTTCGGGGAAAAAATTATTTGAAAATTTAGATTTAAAAATTTATCGTGGAGAACGAGTGGGGATTATTGGAAAAAATGGTACCGGGAAATCGACTCTATTAAAAATTGTGAATTCTTTGGAAAAAGCAAGTGAAGGGACTTTTTCCATAGGAGAAAAGGTAAAAATTGGATACTATGATCAAAATCATCAAGGCTTGGGAATGGACAATAATGTTCTAGAAGAACTGATGTATCATTTTACTCTTTCAGAAGAAGAGGCGAGAAATATTTGTGGGGCTTTTTTATTTCGAGAAGATGATATTTACAAGAAAATTTCTTCTTTGAGTGGAGGAGAAAAAGCAAGAGTTGCTTTTATGAAATTGATGTTAGAAAAACCGAATTTCTTAATTTTGGACGAACCTACTAACCATTTGGATTTATATTCTCGTGAAATTTTGATGAATGCCTTAGAAGACTACTCAGGAACTTTATTGGTAGTTTCTCATGATAGAAATTTCTTAGATCAAGTTGTTCGTAAAATTTACCGAATTGAGGAGAATGGATTTTCAGTTTTTCATGGAGATTATAGTAGTTATTTAGAAGAAGAAAAAGAAGTGAAAGAAAAATCTAATGAAGGAAATCTTTCTTTTGAGGAACAAAAAAAACAAAGGAATCGAGTAGCTAATTTGGAAAGAAAAACAAAGAAGTTGGAAGAAGAAATTGCAAGATTGGAAGAAAAAAAATCACTTTGTGAAAAAGAATATGAGGAAGCTGGAAGAAAGAATGATTTGGATGCCCTATTAGATTTACAAAGAAAGTTAGAAGAATGGGATGAAAAAATATTTCAAAAATTAGAGGCATGGGAAGAATTAGAGAGCGAAAAAAATTCCTTAAAATAAAAATCCACATACCCTCGTGTGTATCTGAAAAAAGAGTTGATATTGTTGATAAAAAATGATATTGACTTTTTTTTGTATTCAAGGTATAATAATTCAGTTATGAAAAATAAAAAATTAAAGAAAAAAGAAGGAAGGAGGGTAAAATGCCTACTCTAAGTCAATTAGTTAAAAATGGAAGAGACACATTGGTGGAAAAGAAAAAATCACCAGCATTACACGGTAACCCACAAAGAAGAGGAGTGTGTGTGAGAGTTTATACAACAACTCCTAAGAAACCGAACTCAGCTTTGAGAAAAGTTGCCAGAGTAAAATTAACAAATGGAATTGAAGTAACTTGCTATATTCCTGGAGAAGGACACAACTTACAAGAACACTCAATCGTTTTAGTAAGAGGAGGAAGAACAAAAGATTTACCAGGGGTAAGATACAAAATCATCAGAGGTGCACTAGATACAGCAGGTGTAGCTAAGAGAAAACAAGCAAGATCAAAATACGGAGCTAAAAAAGCGTAATTTAAGGAGGTGAACAGTTCATGTCAAGAAGAAGAGCAGCGGTAAAAAGAGATGTATTACCAGACTCTAGATATTCAGACAAGGTGGTAACTAAAGTTATCAACTCAATCATGTTAGATGGAAAGAAAGCTATTGCAGAAGGAATTTTCTATGGTGCAATGGATATTATAAAAGAAAAAACTGGTCAAGAGGGGTATGATGTTTTCAAACAAGCTTTAGAAAATATTAAACCTCAAATTGAAGTAAGATCAAGAAGAATCGGAGGAGCTACTTACCAAGTTCCGGTAGAAGTAAAGGCAGATAGACAACAAACATTGGCTATTCGATGGCTTACTCTATATACTAGACAAAGAAAAGAATACGGAATGATTGAAAAATTAGCAGCAGAATTGATTGCAGCAGCTAATAACGAAGGAGCTACTATTAAGAAGAAAGAAGATACTTATAAAATGGCAGAAGCAAACAGAGCTTTCGCACACTATAAGATCTAGTTTGGAAATCGAGGAGGAAATATTTAATGGCTAGGAAAGTATCACTAGATATGACTAGAAACGTTGGAATCATGGCCCACATCGATGCAGGAAAAACAACAACAACAGAAAGAATTTTGTTCTTTACCGGAGTAGAAAGAAAAATCGGAGAAGTTCACGAAGGTCAAGCAACTATGGACTGGATGGAACAAGAACAAGAAAGAGGAATTACAATCACATCTGCAGCGACTACATGTTTTTGGCGAGAACATAGAGTTAACATTATAGATACACCAGGACACGTGGATTTCACAGTAGAAGTAGAAAGATCATTAAGAGTACTGGATGGAGCGGTAGCTGTATTCTCAGCAGTTGATGGAGTACAACCACAATCTGAAACTGTTTGGAGACAAGCAGATAAATATCAAGTTCCAAGAATTGCATTCTTTAACAAAATGGATAGAATTGGGGCTAACTTCGAAATGTGTGTATCTGACATTCGAGAAAAATTAGGTTCGAATCCTGTACCTATTCAATTACCAATTGGTGCAGAAGACCAATTTGAAGGAATTGTTGATTTGATCGAAATGAAAGAAATTGTTTGGGGAGCAGACTCAGACAATGGACAAGTTTTTGAAGTAAGAGAAGTAAGAGAAAGCATGAAAGAAGCAGCAGAAGAAGCTAGACAATATATGTTGGAATCTGTTGTAGAAACAAGCGATGAATTGATGGAAAAATTCTTTGGTGGAGAAGAAATTACAGTAGAAGAAATTCGTTCAGCATTAAGAGTTGCTACAATTGCAAATACAGTTGTACCAGTAACTTGTGGAACAGCTTTCAAAAATAAAGGGGTTCAACCTTTATTGGATGCTATCGTAGATTATATGCCATCACCTACTGACGTGGCAATGGTAGCGGGAACAGATCCTAAAGATCCTGAAAAAGAAGTAGATAGACAAATGTCTGATGAGGCTCCATTCGCAGCTTTAGCATTTAAAGTTATGACTGACCCATTTGTAGGAAGACTAACTTTCTTCCGAGTTTATGCAGGAATCGTTGAAAAAGGATCTTATGTATTAAACTCTACAAAAGGGAAGAAAGAAAGAATGGGAAGATTGCTTCAAATGCATGCCAATAAGAGGGAAGAAATTGATGTTGTATACTGCGGAGATATTGCAGCAGCAGTAGGATTGAAAGATACAACAACAGGAGATACTCTTTGTGCAGAAGATGCTCCAATCGTATTGGAAAAAATGGAATTCCCAGAACCAGTAATTTCAGTTGCTGTAGAACCAAAAACAAAAGCTGACCAAGAAAAAATGGGAATTGCTTTATCTAAACTAGCAGAAGAAGATCCTACTTTCCGAGTAAGAACTGATGAAGAAACTGGTCAAACAATTATCTCAGGAATGGGAGAATTGCACTTGGAAATCATTGTAGATAGAATGAAGAGAGAATTTAAAGTAGAATCAAATGTAGGTCAACCACAAGTTGCTTACAGAGAAACTATTACAAAATCTGTAGATCAAGAAGTAAAATATGCAAAACAATCTGGAGGACGTGGACAATATGGACATGTTAAAGTTACTATTGAACCAAATCCAGGAAAAGAATTTGAATTTATCAATAAAATTACAGGAGGGGTTATTCCTAAAGAATATATTCCGGCTGTAGAAAAAGGATGTAGAGAAGCATTGGAATCAGGAGTTGTTGCAGGATACCCTATGGTAGACGTAAAAGTAACTCTTTATGATGGATCTTACCATGAAGTCGATTCATCAGAAATGGCATTCAAAATTGCAGGATCTATGGCATTGAAACAAGGAGCTGGAAAAGCAGCAGCTGTTATTCTAGAACCAGTATTCAAAGTAGAAGTAACGACTCCGGAAGAATATATGGGAGACATTATTGGAGACTTAAACTCAAGAAGAGGAATGGTTTCCGGAATGATCGACAGAAATGGAGCAAAAATTATTACTGCAAAAGTACCTTTATCTGAAATGTTCGGATATGCAACTGACTTAAGATCTAAGTCACAAGGAAGAGCGACATATTCATGGGAATTCTCTGAATATATTCAAGTTCCAGCATCTATCCAAAAAGCAATTCAAGAAGAAAGAGGAAAAT
>UMHQ01040770.1_pt1 | contig 55267 bp, 46 predicted proteins | sample 1965531 | NCBI WGS metagenome assembly UMHQ01 (sample SAMEA4836098, study PRJEB28245) | human gut metagenome | biome: gut microbiome; material: fecal sample | place: Denmark | collected 2008 | reverse complement strand
TGGCGACGGCGCGGACGCGCAGGATGTAGTTGGCACGCTCGACTGCGGACAGCGCACCGCGGGCATCGAGCAGGTTGAAGGCATGGCTGCACTTCATGACGCAGTCATATGCCGGCAGCGGCAGCTTGCGCTCCAGGCAGGAGTGGCACTCGGCCTCGTAGTCGTCAAACTTCTGACGCATCATCTCGACGTTGGCGACCTCAAAGTTGTAAGCGCTGAACTCGCGCTCGTTCTCCAGGAACACGTCGCCGTAGGTCATGGGCGTGCCGTCGGGCAGGTAGCTCCACACCAGATCGTAGACCGAGTTGACGCCCTGGGCGTACATGGCGATACGCTCCAGGCCATAGGTGATCTCGACGGGCACGGGGTCGACTTCGATGCCGCCCACCTGCTGGAAGTACGTAAACTGCGTGACCTCCATGCCGTTGAGCCAGACCTCCCAGCCAAGGCCCCAGGCGCCGAGCGTCGGGCTCTCCCAGTCGTCCTCGACAAAGCGGACGTCATGGTCGTTGGGGTCCAGGCCAATGGCGGCCAGCGAACCCAGGTAAAGCTCCTGGGCGTTGACCGGCGAGGGCTTGATGAGCACCTGGAACTGATAGTAGTGCTGCATGCGGTTGGGGTTCTCGCCATAGCGGCCGTCGGCGGGACGGCGGCAGGGCTGCGCATAGCAGGTGCGCCACTCGGCGGGACCGAGCGAGCGCAGCGTGGTCGCGGTATGGAAGGTACCGGCACCGACCTCGGAGTCATAGGGCTGCATAATGACGCAGCCCTGCTCGCCCCAGTACTGCTGGAGGCGCAGGATGATGTCTTGGAAGGAAAGCGATGAAGCGTTCATGCCTCTAATATCCCCTCGTCGAAACGATTACACGGTTAGGTACTGTACTATAGCGGTTTTTAGTCGATAGCGCCGATACGGTTGAGCGGCCAGTAGCGCACAAGCGCCACGGCGATCAAGTCGGAGCGGTCGACCGGGCCAAAGTAGCGGGAGTCGGCAGAGTTTTCGCGGTTGTCGCCCATCACCCACACACAGTCGTCAGGGACGGTGTAGGGATAGCTCACCTGAGCAGCGGGCGCCTGGACGGAAAGCGGCCAGCTCATGCCAGTCGTATAGTCCTCGTCGAGCGCCTGGCCGTCAACGACGACCTTGCCGTCCTGCAGGTCGACCGTCTGACCGGCCGTGGCGATGACGCGCTTCACCAGCACGTCATGCTCGGACGTGGCATCGGGGTTGTGGAACACCACGATATCGCCCTGCTTGACGGGCTGGCCGAGTTCGAGCGTCACCTTCTGCGCCAGAATCTGGTCGCCGATCTCGATCGTGGACTCCATGGAGCCGGTGGGCACCACAAAGGGCTCGATCACAAACGAGCGAATCACGAAGGTGGCGACCAGTGCGATCGCAACGATTACGATCCACTCAAAGGCGCCCCTCAGGGCAGAATGCTGCGATGGAACCATTCTCACTCCTCGCTCTGCGAATACGAAGCGTCCAGGATCTCCTGCGCGTACGCGCGCTCCTCGGGCGTAAGTCGCGCCGTCTCGATAAGATCGGGACGCCAGCGGCAGGTGCGCTCGATGGCATTCATACGGCGCCAGGCGTCAACCTTGGCATGGTCACCGCTCACGAGCACCGGCGGCACGCCCTCGCCATTAAACTCGGCGGGGCGGGTGTACTGCGCGTACTCGAGCAGGCCGCCGTCCTCGGCGGTCGAGAAGGACTCGTCCACGTTGCTCATCTCGTCGCCCAAGGCTCCGGGAATAAGCCGTACGACGGCATCGGCCACGACCATAGCGGGCAGCTCGCCGCCCGTGAGCACGTAGTCGCCGATCGACAGACGCTCATCGGCATACGCATAGGCGCGCTCGTCGACGCCCTCGTAACGGCTGCACACAAACAGCAGGCGCTCGCTTTTGAGCAGGCGCTCGGCCACATGCTGCGTAAAGGGCTCGCCGCAGGGGGTGAAGAACACCACGGTGGGCTTGGGACCCTCGGAGCCAATGGCCTCGATGGCCTCGGCAATGGGCTCGACCTTCATGAGCATGCCCTGCCCGCCGCCATACGGCTCGTCATCGACGGTGCGATGGCGGTCGTGCGTCCAGTCGCGCAGGTTATACGCCTTAAAATCAAAAAGGCCGGCCTTGCGGGCGCGGCCCAAGATCGACGTGGACATGACGGGCTCAAACATCTCGGGAAAAACCGAAAGGGTCTCAATCAGCATGCCGTCCTCCCTACCTGTCCATATCGATCAAGCCGTCCATAACGTGAACGGAAATTATTCCAGTGTCGGGAAGATCGAGCACAACCTGCTCGATCACGGGAATCAGCACCTCGCCGTACCGATCACCCTCGACAACCCAAACATCGTTGGCGGGCGTCGACATGATCTCGACAATCGTACCGAGCGAGCCAAAGCGCTCGTCGACCACCTCGCGACCCATAAGGTCGGTATAGACGGCGTCGAGCAAATCGAGCTCGAAGTCGTCACGATTGGCCAGCACATAGCATCCGGTGATGCCCTCGGCGGCCGTCAAATCGTCAATGCCCTCAAACGAGACCAGATCGCCATCGCCCGTATCGGTGACGGATACGACCGTGCAAAAACGGTCGCGCTTGAGCGCCGGCGGCGTCAAGGCGACACGCATACCCGGCTCCAATACAGAAGGAAGCCCCCGCAGCGGCTGCGCGAGGACCTCCCCCTTCCTTCCGTGCGGCTTTACCACACGGGCGATGTTTTTGTACTGGGACCTCAAGGTCCTAGCCCAGAACCTCTACCTCGACAGCAGTGTCGAGGCGAGCGGCCAGTGCACGGGCGAGCGTGCGAATGGCCTTGATGGTACGGCCACGACGGCCGATGACCTTAGCGACGTCATCCTCGGCAACCGAAACCTCAATCGTGGAGGCGTCGTCACCATCGATGACCTCAAGGCTCACGGAATCCGGGTCGTCGACGATCTGAACAACGAGATATTCGACGAGATCGGCGATGCGATCTGAGAGCATTGCCTCACCCTCGAGCTGTGCAGCGTCAACCTCAGGCACGATTTACTCCTCGGCGCCCTCAGCGGCCTCAGCGGCAGCCTTAGCGGCCTCGGCCTCTTTGGCGAGCTGCTTCTTGGACTTCTTGACGACGGTCTCGGTCTTCTCACCCTCGTTGACGGCCTTGACCAGAGCGGCGACGGCGTCGGTGAGCTGAGCGCCCTTGGACTGCCAGTCAGCAATCTTCTCGAGGTCGAGGTTGATGGTCTTGGGGGCGGTCATCGGGTTGTAGCGGCCAACCTCCTCGATGATACGACCGTCACGCGGGGCGCGGGAATCGGCGACGACGACACGGTAGTACGGACGCTTTTTAGCGCCGTGACGAGCAAGGCGAATCTTGACTGCCAAAGGAAACTCCTCCAACCAAGCAGCTTTAGGCTGCAACTACAAACAAACAGTTGAACATAATACGCCATCGACGCGGGCAGGTGAAGTCCGTGAGACCAACTTCTTCGGTGTAGTCGAGGGCAAATCCATATCTTAGACAAGAATTCGCGATTTGCAAGCACATCCACGCACCCCACATGAGCTGCGCGGTATACTCATGACATGGAAAGACGCGAACATACATACGGTTATGAGGATGCTGCGGGCGTCACGCCGCCGCCCTGGACGGGGCCGGCGGTGGGCCTGATGGACCTCGATGCATTTTTTGCGAGCGTGGAGATGCTCGATCATCCCGAATGGCGCGGAAAGCCGCTCATCGTGGGCGGAGACGCCGAGTCACGCGGCGTCGTGTCCACGTGTTCCTACGAGGCGCGTCGCTTTGGCGTGCATTCTGCCATGCCCTCGGCCGAGGCGCGGCGCCTGTGCCCGCAGGCCATTTGGACGCACGGACACTTTGATCGCTACCGCGAGGTGAGCGCGCAGGTCATGGCGATTCTCGCCGATGAGACACCGCGCGTGGAGCGCGTGTCCATCGACGAGGCCTTTATCGATCTCACACCGGGTCGCTTTGCGCCCGAAGACCCGCTGTTGGTTGCGCGGCGTATAAGCGACCGCGTTGCGGCGCTGGGGGTGACGTGCTCCATTGGCGTGGGCTGCAACAAGACGGTCGCAAAGATCGCAAGCGAGCGGGATAAGCCGTTTGGGCTGACCATCGTGCGCCCCGGAACCGAGCAGCGCTTTTTGGCCGCGCTGCCGGTATCTGCCATGAGCGGCATCGGGCGCTCGGCCGAGGAGCGACTGCGCCGCATGCGCATCTACACCCTCGGCGAACTATCACGTGCACCGGAATCCACCTTGGCCTCTATTTTTGGCGTCAACGGCGAGCGCATGCGCCAGCGTGCGCTGGGACTTGAAATCTCTGAAGTCACGAGTCTCGATGAAGAGCGCGAGGTCAAGTCGGTGAGCAATGAGCGCACCTTTGCGAAGGATTTGACTGAGCGTGGGGATATCGAGGCGGCGATTGCGCTGCTGGGCGAGTCGGTTGGGCGCCGTCTACGTCGTCAAGGGCTGACGGGCGGAACCGTAACGCTCAAGCTCAAATACTCTTACGGTAGCGGACGCACGGCACAGCGCCGCTTGCCCCACCCCACCGACGACGAGAACATCTTTGTAGCCGTAGCGCTCGAACTGCTCGACAATATCTGGCAAGAAGGCATGCACGTGCGTCTGGCGGGTATCGGCATGAGCGACTTCAACCACCAAGGCGGTATCCAAACTGACCTGTTCTGCGAGATCGATGACCGCGGAGCCCAATCCAGCGACCGCCGCGACCTCTCCGTCGCCATCGACGCCGTCCGAGACAAATTCGGCGACACCGCCCTATCCTTCGGCCGCCAATCCCGCTTCACCGATTAACCGCCTTTGGGCAAAAAGAAAGCCGGGCAGGTGCGGAAAACCGCAACTGCCCGGCGAACGGTAGAGGGTAGCCCTTGAGAAGCCCCAGCCTAAATAAGGTCCTAGAGGAGATTGAGGGGAAGCTGGGGAGCGTCGCCCCAGAGCTTCTCCAGACGATAGAAGTCGCGTGCCTCGGGGGTGAAGACGTGGACGACGACCGAGCCGTAGTCCATGAGCATCCAGGTTTTCTGCTCGCGGCCCTCGATGGAGAACGGGTGCTCACCGCAAGCCTCGGCGACCTTCTCCTCGATCTCGTCGACGATCGAATCGACCTGACGGTTATTGGTACCGGTGGCAAGCACAAAGTAGTCGCACACGTCGGAGAGCTCGGTCAGATCGAGCACCTGCACGTCCTCGCCCTTCTTGTCGTAGGCGGCCTGCGCAGCGGCGCGGGCGACATCCTCGGCGGCGACACCGCTCGCGGACAGCGAAGCGGCGGTACGGTCGGACGTGGCAACGAAGCTCTTGTGCTCCACACCTTCAAGAATCTGGTCGTCGGTCATGGTCTCGTCGGCCATGGAATACCTCTTTCTAGACGCACCCGAGCTAGCGCAGCTGGGCGTAATGGTTGTAAATCGTAATAGCCGTGGGATAAAGATAGCGCCCGGACTGGATCACATAGACCAGACCCTGTGCAAAACAGGAGAAGAACAACTCGTCAAGCGTCGACTCCCCCACCATCTTGCGCAGCGCGTGGGCATAATCACCATGGCGGTTGGGTTCGATGGCATCGGCAACAAAGACCACCATATCGAGCGGCGTCATGTCGCAGGCGCCCACGGTGTGACGGTCGACAGCCTGAAAGACCGCCGGCGACAGCTCGGGAAAAAGCTGCGGAAGCTCATAGGCGGCAACCGGTCCATGCAAAAGCGGCGTCGCGGCAGACGGAGAGCCGGCAATCTTAATGCCGTAATGCAGAGCGCGCGTGACCAGCTCGTCGTCGGAGAGCACCTTATCCCAGTCATGGATCAGGCCGGCGGCAGCAGCATTAAAGCGGTCGACACCGTATACCTCGGCTAGGTGCAGCGCGGTCTCGGCAACCCCTAGCGAATGCACGTAGCGCTTGCGCTTATCCTTCATACGCACATCGAGCAGCTCTTGAATGCGCTTGAGCAGCGCGCGCTCATCGCCCTCAAACTGATCCTCTACCGACAACGTAGACCCCCATCACTCAAAATCTTCTTGACCCAGATCGGTATACAGCCCGCGCTTGCGAATATAGCCGAGCACGGACTCGCTCGTAAGATAGCGCACGCTCATGCCACGGGCAACTCGCTTACGAATGTTGGTCGAGCTAATCGCCAGCGCCGGAATCTGGATATAGCGCACGTCAAACGGCAGACCCGACTCTTTGATTCGCGCGCGAGCAGTATCGATATCAAAGCCCGGTCGCGTCGCCGCAATGAACGTGGCAAGCTCGGCGATTCGGTCGGCATCATGCCAGGTAACAATATCGATAATCGCGTCGGCGCCCGTAATAAAGTAGAGCTTTACCTGAGGCGGGTAAAAATCGCGAAGGGCATGAAGTGTATCGGCCGTATAGGTCACGCCAGGACGGTCGATCTCAAAACGGCTCGCCAAAAAAGCCGGATTCGCAGCGGTGGCGAGGACCGTCATGGCATAACGGTCCTCGGCAGGCGTCACCGGTTTGTCGAGCTTAAAGGCGGGAGAGCCGGCCGGCATAAAGAGCACGGCGTCCAAGTCGAGCGACTCGCGCGCCTGCTCGGCGGTAACCAAGTGCCCGTAATGAATCGGGTCAAAGGTACCACCCATAATGCCGAGCCTAAACTCCTGCCCGTCTTCTAGAGGAAGCTCGGGCAGACCGATTCCACCGCGCAGCGACATGGCTTACTCGCCCTCCGGGGTCTCAACAACGTCGACTTCGGTAGTGCCTTCGGAACCCTCGGTGACATCAGCCACGTCCGAACCCTCGGCCGCTACGTCAATAACCTCAACGCCTTCGTCCTCAAGCTCCTCCTCGCACTCCGAGAAGTCCTCGGCGCCCTCAAAGTCAAAGGCGCGCTGGCAAATGCGGACCTCGTCGCCCGCACGGCAGCCGGCCTTCTCGAGCGCGTCGTCAACACCCATGCGCGCAAACTTATGCTGCAGGTAGATGACGGCTTCCTCGTTTTCCCAGTCGGTCTGGATGACCATACGCTCGATGGCGCGACCAACCACGCGGAAGGCATGGGGCTCTTCCTGAACAATACGGAACCGCTTCTCGCGCTGCAGGCGGCGGCGCTCCCACTCATCGTCGCGCAGATCGACCGGCTCATCGGAGACAGCCAACTCGGCGCGCAGCTTGGCCACCTGCTCGCCCACGGCAAGCATCAGCGTGTTGAGGCCGGCGCCCGTCACAGCAGACACGGCAAAGAACATATGTCCGTCGTCGAGCGCAGCGCGTTTGAGGTCGGCGATCTTGTCAGCCGCGCCCGGCGCATCGCACTTGTTAGCGACGACGATCTGAGGGCGCTCCGAAAGCTCGGCGCCATATTGCTCGAGCTCGCGGTTGATGATGCGATAGTCCTCGACCGGATCGCGATCCTCAAAACCGCCCGTCATATCGACGACATGCATGATGAGTGCCGTACGCTCGATGTGGCGCAGGAACTGATGGCCCAGGCCCTTGCCCTCGCTCGCACCCTCGATAAGGCCGGGGACATCGGCAACGACATAGGAGTACTCGCCGGCACGCACCATACCCAGGTTGGGCACGAGCGTGGTAAACGGATAGTCGGCGATCTTGGGTCGAGCGGCACTCATGCGCGCGATAAGCGAGGATTTGCCCACCGAGGGGAAGCCCACGAGCGCGGCATCGGCCATGAGCTTCATCTCTAGCTCGATCCAGTGCTCCTCAGCCGGCTCGCCCAACTGGGCGAACGCGGGAGCACGGCGCACCGATGTCACAAAGTGCGTATTGCCCAGACCACCGGCGCCACCAGGGGCCACGACAACGCGCTCGCCATCATGCACCAAGTCGGCAATCTCGAACATCGGGGTCTGCGTCTCGGGATCGAGCTCGCGCACCACGGTGCCCATGGGAACCTTAAGAATCAGGTCCTCGCCACTCTTGCCGTTGCGGCGGGCGCCCTGACCGTGCGTTCCGCGCTCGGCACGAAAGTGATGCTTAAAGCGGTAATCGATCAGCGAAGACAGCTGAGCATCGGCCTGGATGACGACATTGCCGCCACGACCGCCGTCGCCGCCATCGGGGCCGCCCTTGGGGACAAAGGCCTCGCGCCTAAACGACATGCATCCGGCACCGCCGTCGCCGCCGCACACGTTAATGCGGCTGATATCGGTGAACTGTGACAACAGAATCGCCTCCTACAAAAAGAGGGAGACCCTTGAATCCTAAAACTCAAGTGCCTCCCACATATGTGCTCTATGAAGGGTGAATTACGCGTTCGCGAGCGGGCGTACGCTGACCCTGTGCTTGATACCCTTGTGGAACTCAACGGTACCATCGACCAGCGCGAACAGCGTGTCGTCCTTGCCACGGCCAACGTTCTCACCCGGGTGGATGTGCGTACCGTGCTGACGGACGAGAATCGTGCCCGTGGTTACCGTCTGGCCGGCGAAGCGCTTCGTGCCAAGGCGCTGACCGCGGGAGTCACGGCCATTACGGGAGGAACCGAGTCCTTTTTTGTGTGCCATTGTGTATACCTACTCTTTCGTTACGAGTGTAATCTACTCGGCGACGGGAGCCTCGGCAACAGCCTCGGCCTCTGCCTTGACAGCCTTCTTGGCGCGGGACGTAGCCTGGACCTTCACGATCTTCAGCTTGGTGAGCTGCTGACGGTGACCCTTCAGACGACGATAGCGCTTACGCTTGTGGAACTTGAAGACCAGCTGCTTCTCGCCCTTGAACTGCTCAACGATCTGAGCGGTAACCTTGGCCTTGGCCAGCTTGTCGGGATCGGTGACGATCTTCTTACCATCGTTGAGGAAGATGACCGGCAGGGTGACCTTGTCGCCCTCATTGCCCTCGATCTTCTCGACGGTGATGACATCGTCGGTGGCGACCTTGTACTGCTTGCCGCCCGTGTTAACGATTGCGTACATGTTTACTTGCCCTTCATGCATCAGTTAGTGCAACAGCCGAATATAGTAGCAGGCGATAATACCCCCGTCAACGAGTATGTGGAGCAAATCCACAAGTTCGCACAGGTATGGGGCTGACGAGTCGGCCCTCGTCGTCCTCGCATGCTTGATTCTGACGCTCGACATCGTAGGAGCAGATGGTCACGAGGTCTTGCATACCGGTGGAAACAATAGGTGCATCGACGCCCGGGGTCAAGCCCTGCAACAAAACATCAGCAGCAGAAAGCAAAATCTCCGGACGCATGGAGCCCTCGTTGTCGGCATGGGTGTCGAGCATGAGCACCAGATGGTCCGGGCGCTCCCCTGCCTTAAGCTCATAGCCCACGAGCGTATGATCCAGATCAAGACGCTTGCTCTTTTTGCCGCGCGCATAGTCAATGCCATGACCCGCGCGCAGCGTGTCGATCGCAGCACGCACCTCGTCGGCGCTCACGGGGGCCTCGGGGTCCAGGTGCAAGTCGATGCGGTACGACAGACGCGTAAGTTGAGCCGTCAGCGCCGGCGTGCGCACGTCGATGTAGGCGGCCTCGATGGGTGCCAAATCTGCCGGGGACGCCGCGGCCAGGCGCTCAAAGGCCTCGTCAAGCGCGACGAACTCGGTCATAAACAGGTCATACCACTCGCAGGTCGACGACGTGCCCACGGGCAGCGCCGACGAAAAGCCCACGCGCATATGCGGCGAGAAACCCTGCGTCACGGCATAGGGCAGGCCCGCACGGCGCACGATGCGCTCAATGGTATGGATTAGTTCCAGATGGCCCAAATACTTAAGGCGATCACGCTTGCCGTAGCGAACGCGCAGCCTAAAGAGCGTGGGATTGTCGGTCAAGCGCTCACTCATGCGCGATCACCCATCAATACGTTCTTGGCGTGGAGCGTGGGACAGATTCCGCAGCCGGTGCACGACGTGCGGGTGCAATCGGGCGTCGTGACGCCCTCGAGCGAACGGCGGTATTCGCGCTCGAGGAAGCCGCGCGAGCAGCCGGGGCTCACGTGCTCCCAGGGCAGGCGCCAGTCCAGCTCGTAGGGCAGGTGCACCAGCTCGTTGAGGTCGATGTCGTTTTTGGCAGCGGCCTCCTTCCAGTTGTCGAGCGAGAAGTGCTCCACCCAGGCGTCGAAGCGCGAGCCCGCACGCCAGGCGTCGATGATGACCGGCGTCATATCGCGACCGGCACGGGAGAGCGCAGCCTCGACAAGCGAGGTCTCGGCATCGTGGTAATGCACGCGTACGGCGCGGTTGCGCACGCTCGTGATGAGCAGCTTTTGGCGGCGCTTGACGTCGTCGTAATCGAGCTGCGGGCACCACTGGAAAGGTGTTGCCGCCTTGGGGATAAAGACCGAAACAGAGATAGACACCGAGATAGACCCGCGGCGCGCCTTGGGCACCACGGAGCGGCCGAGCTCCAGCACATGATCGGCCAGGTTGGCGATAGCCACGATGTCCTCGTCGCGCTCGCCGGGAAGACCCATCATGAAGTAAAGCTTCATGCGGTTCCAGCCGGCCTCGAAGGCTGCCTTGGCCGCGCGATCCAAGTCCTCCTCGGTCACGTTTTTGTTGATGATGTCGCGCATACGCTGGCTGCCCGCCTCGGGCGCGAATGTCAGGCCGCCCTTCTTTTCGCCGGCGACCGACTCAGCCATATCAACGCCAAACGAGTCCAAGCGCTGCGAGGGAATGGACACGCGAATGCCCGTGTCCTCCAGGCGACGGTTGAGCCTACCGAGCACATCGCGGATGCAGGAGTGGTCGGTCGTCGAAAGCGAGGTAAGCGACACCTCGTCATAGCCAGTCTTTTCCAAGCCCTGGATCACCGAGGACACGATCTGGTCGGCCGAGCGCTCGCGTACCGGACGATACGTCATGCCTGCCTGGCAAAAACGGCAGCCGCGGGCGCAGCCACGCAGGATCTCGATAGACAGGCGATCATGGACGAGCTGCGCATACGGCACGCACGACTGAGAAAGCGGATTGGTGGCACCAAAGTCCTCGACGACGCGCTTGTAGACTACCGGCGGGACGTCCTTGCCCTCGCGCGGCACGGTGTAGCCATGCGGCGAGCAGGGCTCGTCATGACGCACCTTATACAGGGACGGCACATAGGTACCGGCGACCGTCGCGAGCTGCTCGACAATCTGAGCGCGCGAGACGCCCTCGTCGCGCAAGCGGCGATGCAGCTGGCAGATCTCGAGCAGCGACTCCTCGCCCTCGCCAATGAGGATGGCATCGAAAAAGGCCGCGTACGGCTCGGGGTTATACACCGAGGGACCACCGGCGACGATGATAGGGTCGTCCTCAGTACGGTCGGCAGCCAACAGCGGAATGCCGGCGAGATCGAGCGCTTCGAGGAAGTTCGTCACAGCCATCTCGTGCGGCACGTGCATGCCGACGATGTCGAACGAGGCCACGGGCGCCGCACCCTCGAGCGACAGCAGCGGAATCCCCGCCTCGCGCATGGCATCGCCCATATCGGGCCACGGCACGTAGCCGCGCTCGCAGGAAATGCCCTCGGCCTGATTAAGGATGTTGTAGAGAATGGCAATGCCCTGGTTGGGCAGACCGACCTCATACACGTCCGGATAGATCATGCAGCAGCGATAGTCGGCATCGGCCTTTGAGAGCGTGCCCCACTCGTGGTCGATATAGCGACTCGGCTTTTCGACCTTGGCGAGCAACGGCTCGATCAGATGAAAACAGTCTTGGTATGGAACGCGCAAAAGAAACCCCTAAGCAGCGAGATCGGATTCATCCTCGAAAGGACTCATGGGACGGGTGGCACCGGCGACCGTGGTCACCAGGTCGCGAACGCGCGAGAACGTGGCAGCAGCAACCTCGTTGGCACGGCTGTAGTCCACATCGCGCTCGTAGAGCGACACGAGCGCGCGGCCCATGCCATAGGTACCCGCGCCTGCGGTTAACGCCTTGACGACAAAGCCGATGTGCGGCGTCTGCTTCACCAATGCGCGGGTGACGGCGCGAATCACCAGACCGCCGGCGAGCACGCCCGCGACCTCGTAGCCGCGCTCGGGCTTTATGCCGCGTCCAAAGATGGCCGCCAGCTCAAAGAGCATGCCCACCTGTGCCAGCGCCATCACGGGATAGTCGGCACCCGGCAAAAACACCAGGGCGCCCGTCGCCATGTTGGTAAGCGCGCACGAGGTAATGATGCGATTTGCCGCCGCGATGCGCATAAAAGCAAAGTTGGCGGCAAAAGCCGTCTCCTTGTCCGTACGATCGAGGATCCAGCGAGCAAGCGTCTCGAGCAGATAGGTCTTATCGGTCGCCGCCACCACGCCGAGCATGGGCGTAGATTCCTCAACGAACGGCACCTCGACGGCGGACTCGGCAAGCACGCACACGGGCGCGCCGGCAATCACGAGCTCCTGCACAGCACTCTCCAGGCGGTCGGATCCGCACGAGAGGACCAACACCACGTCGGTATCGGCCATGGGAACGATACGGTCCTCCCCCAGGCGATCAACACGCACAATGCCCGAAGTCGTCTGCGGCACAAAGGCATCGCGCACCGTCTCGACCAAAAAGGGAGACGCGGTCGAATCAAGGTAAACCGAGACACGCACCGGTGTATCGGAATCCTTCTTAACAGACGCGCCCATCTTAAAAGCGCTGGTCAACTTATCTACGGGAATCTTCATGGCAAACCCCTCCAGCGGTTACGCGGCGCCCGAACGATGCCGCCATATGGATTGTACGATACCCACCGTCAGCAACTGAATCATCATCGACGACGAACCAAAACTAATAAACGGCAGCGGAATACCGGTAATCGGCATCATGCCAATGCACATGCCGATATTCTCGAAGGTCTGGAACGCCCACATGCCGACGATACCCACGCACGATAGGCGCAAGAACAATGACTCGCACTTAAAGGCAACGCGGATCGTCGAGAAGATCAGCAGCACGTAGAGGCACAGGAGCAAAAAGGAGCCGCAGAAGCCGAACGTCTCGGACAGGAAGGCGAAGACGAAATCGGTGTGGAACTCGGGTAGAAAGCCGCCGGCCGACTGCGTCGCGTGGCCCAGGCCCTTACCAAAGAAGCCACCCGAGCCGACGGCAATGAGCGACTGCTGCAGGTTGTAGGCATCATCCGAATCGGCTTTGTCGGGGTCGATGAAGACTGTCAGACGGTTCATCTGATACTGCTTGATAAGCACGTCGTGGCCAAGGAGCGAATCAAAGACCGAGTCGAGCGCCAAGATGAGCGCAATCAAACCAACCAGCAGGGCCAAGGTCGACAGCACCCATTCGCGGCGTGCACCGCTCATGCAGATGACGATGGCACCCGAGACCAGCACGACCAGGCCCGAGCCCAGGTCGCCCATGGCGACGACGGCCAAGAACGGAATGGACAGCATACCGCAGAGCTTAATGTAGTCGCGAACGGTATCGATGCGGCCGTTGTATTGCGAGCCAAGCGTGGCCATAAAGAAGATGGTGATGAGCTTGGCGAGCTCAACGGGCTGAAAGGTCAGGCCGATACCGGGGATCTTGATCCAGCCCGTCATGCCCAGACCGCCCGTATAGGACAGGCCCGGAATCTTGGGCGAGAAGATCACAATAAGGTCAATGACGAGCAGCGCCGTCGAGAAATTGGAAATGCCGCGCAGGTCGGTGCGCCAGACGAGTACCGCCAGAACCGCGCCAATACCGATACCCAGCAGGTGTCGCGAGAACGAGGCATCGGCCTTAAACTGCGAGGCCGACCAAATGATGATGGCGCCATAGGCAACGAGCGCGACGGTAGCCAGCAGCACGCCGATGTGTACCTTCTGGCGGAACGTGCCGCGCGAGGCCGAGAGCTGCTTGTTAACGCGGTCCAGGCTGCTGCGAGAGCCGGTTTTGGTTGAGCGGAACAGGTCCGCCGGCGAAAAGTCCATCGCAACCTCCTATCGAACCGAGGAATCGCCCGTGGCCGTCGACGTGTCGGGCTCGTCATAAATCGCACCGAGGACATCGCGCACGACGTGCAACGCGGTATCGGAGCCGCCACCGCCCTGCTCCAAGATAGTGGCAATCACGTACTTAGGGTCATCGGCCGGCGCGTAGGCGCAAAACCACGCGTAATCGTCCTCGCCGCTCTTCTCGCCCGTGCCGGACTTGCCGTAGACCGTAGGGGTCAGGGAGTTAAAGTGCGCGGCGGTCGAAGTCGACGCGGAGTAAATCACATCGTGCATGCCGTTGCGGACAAGAGCCAAATCCGAATCGCTGTTGATCTTGGCCTCCAAGCGCTTCTTCTTGCCCTTGCCGTTGTATTTATAGGCATCGCCGTCGCCATCGCGCGACACGGCTGACAAAAACACGTGAGGCACGTACTGTTTGCCGCCGTTGGCAAGACCCATATAGGCGCACGCCATCTGCAGGGGCGTCACTAGGATGTCGCCCTGGCCGATGGCAATGTTGGTCATATCGCCGGCATTCCACTTGCGGTCCTCGGCAGATGCGTCGGTAAAGTAAGACTCTTTCCACTCGGCATCGGGAATACGGCCCGTGCCCTCACTCGGCAGGTCGATGCCGCAGGTCTTGCCCAGGCCCCAGCGACGAAAGACCTCCTGCAGGCCCTCGGGATGTTGCTCGTCATAAAAGAACGCCTTGCCCATGTCGTAGAACACGGGGTCGCAGGAATTGGCGATACCGGACTGCAGCGTCATGACACCATGTCCGGATTGAAGCCAGCAACGCTTGCCCCACGACTTGCCCAGACCCGTCCAATAGCCGGTGCAGTTGGTTGTCTGCGTTGAAGTGTAGGTTCCAAACTCAAGACCAGCCAGCGCCGAGAGCGGCTTAATGGTCGAAGCCGACATGTACTGGCCGCTAATGGCGCGGTTGAGCAGCGGATGCGAACCCTCGTCATCGTTGAGCTCGGTCCAAACATCGTTGGAGACGCCGCCGATAAACACCGAAGGATCGAACTTGGGCTCGCTGGCCATGCCCAGAATCTCGCCGTTATTGGGGTCGAGGCACACCACGGCACCATTGCCGGCGTCGCTGTGGCCTGTGGTCTTAGCGAGCTCAATGGCACTTGCAAGCGCCGTCTCGCAGGCTTGCTGAATCTTGAGGTCAAGCGTGAGCTTGATGTCGGAGCCGGCCTTGGCGGGCACGGCGCCGGCCTGACCGGTCACATTGCCCGAAGCATCGACCTTCACCGTCTGCTCGCCGCGAATACCCTGCAGCAAGTTCTCGTAGTAGCTCTCGACGCCCGCCTGGCCCACGATATCACCCGACTGGTATGTAATCTGACCGGCGGCGCTATCGTTATCGCCCGAAGCTTTCTTGTTCTGCGCCTCGAGCTGCTCGGAGGTAATGGTGCCGGTATAGCCCAAAATGTGACAGGCCGTCTCGCCGTACGGGTACTGGCGCTCGGTGCGCTCGGCAATCTTCACGCCCGGGAACTCGCCGGCATGCTCCTTGATATAGGCAACCGTGGAGCGGCGCACGTCCGTCGCGATGGTATGCAGGCTCTGGGCGCCCTCGGAATTGTCCTGAATGTTGCGCAGAACCGCGACGTAGGGCATGCCGAGCACATTCGCGAGGTGATGCACCAGCACGGTGTCATCGGCCAGGTCGCGATAGGCGACAACGGCAAGTGACGGACGGTTTTGCACAAGTGCCACGCCATTGCGATCAAGGATTCGCCCGCGCACAGCCGGCGTGGTGACGGTACGGGTCTGGTTGCTCTTGGCCTGCTTGTCGTAGTAGTCCGACGAGACCATCTGCATGCCCCACAGCTTGACGGCGAGCGCGGCAAACATTGCGCCCACGCCGGCGGTGAGGATGGAGAAGCGACCCTTGAAGGCGGTCGCGGCGGTATTGCCCTCGCCCTCGGTGGCGCGCGGGGCCGTTCCATGCTGCGTATCGTAGGTAAAACGGGAATCGCCGCGGCGCATGATGACCAGCGCGACCACAATGGCCACGACCAGCACGATACCGGCGATGATAACCGTCATCTGGGAAGACATCTATGGGCCTCCCCTATTTGAGTTTGCGGGTTTTGGGCTTAAAGCGCATACCCGTCTGATGACCACCGCGTGCGGAGAATCCGTAACCGGACTGCGGCACGACACCGGACATCAAAAACGGAATGGCAACCAAACCCGTCAGGATCGAAGACGGCAGCGCATGGCCGAAGATCGCCACCACAAAGCTCGTCTCCAAACCCATAAACAGCAAGATGATGCTGTAGACCACGTTGATGGCAAGCGCGAAGGCGCCCACGGTAATACCGCGCGCGCTCGGGGAGCCGCCCGTCTGACCGGCCGCGCTGTGCACCAGGGCGAAACTACCCACCGTCAGCAGCAGCGACATAACGCCCACCGGAACGGCGGCGGAAAGATCATAGAACAGGCCACTGCAAAAACCGCAGACGACAGCCCGCGTGGGATCGCCCGAGAACACGCTCAGGCACACAAGAATGATCATGAAGTTGACGCGACCGCCCGCAATGGAGATCTGCGGCGCCAGGCCTGCCTGCAGCAGTACGCACACAATGGCGGCGATTACAAACGTACGGGAGCTCGCCCCCTGCTCGTGTAGATCCATGGACATGCCCCCTATTCGCTCGAGCCGGAATCGGTCGTCTCGGACGTGTCGGAACTGTCATCCGAGCTCTCGTCCTTCGTCTTGGTCGCAGCATCGCGCGACGTTCCCTGCGGCGTACTATTAGCGGTGCTCACGTCCTCGTCCGAGGCCGACTGTTCGTCGGTCAACGAGGTGATGACGAGCACCTCCTCGTTATTCTCTGCCGTGGTCTGGGCACGTACGACGATGGTGTAATACACATCGTTGGCCGACTTCTCCACCGAGGAAACAGTGCCGAGCGGCAGGCCCTTGGGGAACACGCCGCCAATGCCAGAGGTCACGATGATGTCGCCGACTTTGACGTCGGAGTCAACACTCACGTACTCAAGGCGCAGGGTGCCATCGGGCTGGCCCTGCAGCATACCCTGGGCGCGCGTGTCCTGCACCATAGCGGACACGCCCGAGTTCTCGTCACCAATCAGGCGCACGGTAGAGGTCTTGGCCGATACCTCAATAATCTGGCCGATAACACCGGCAGAACTCGTCACGGGCATGTTGATGGTCAGGCCGTCGGCAGATCCCTTGTCGATGGTAACGGTCGAGGTCCAGGCATCGCCCGACGCGCCGACAATACGAGCGGCGGTCGACTTAAGGTTGTAGGTCGATTGCAGCCCGACCAGGCCCTCCAGGCGCTCGGCAGTCTTTTGAGCCTCGGAAAGCTCTGCGACCTTAGAGGTCAGCACCTCGTTTTGCTTCTTGAGGTCATCGAGCGACTCCTGCGAAGCCGTGAGGTTGGAGAACACGTTGCCGATCGCGTTGAAGGGAGCCGCCACGACCGAGCCCACAAAGCGCACCGGCGAGGTAATCGTCGTCACACCCGAGCGCACGGCATGAATCGGCCCGGCCTCGCCCTCACGGATATAAAACGTGAGCAGCAACACCGAAATCAGGCTGAAAACAATCAACGGGCGCATACCCGTTGATTGTCGCTTGGTATTCAGATTTGGAGAGAAACCCGAAGATCGTGCCAAATGGAATCCACCTTTTGGAAATTAAGCATTGGTTTGGACGAAGCCACCGTCAAAGGCGTTGGCCTCGAGCACGCGGGCGCAGCCGTTTACGACGTTATCGAGCGCCGTGGGGCTGACGTTGACCGAAACGCCGGTCTCGTCGCGCAGGCGCACGTCGAGGCCGCGAAGCAGCGCACCGCCGCCGGTCAGCAGAATGCCGTAGTACATAAGGTCCGAGGCAAGATCGGGCGGCGTGGCGTCCAGAGCGTCCTTAACGGCCTTGGCCATCTCGTCGAGCGGCTTGTTAAGCGCGCGACGAATCTCCTCGCTCTCAATGCGCACGGTCTTGGGCAGGCCCGTGATAACGTCGCGTCCGTTGACCTCGACGTCGAGCTCGTCCTTGAGCGGCACGGCGGAGCCGACCTTGATCTTGATGTCCTCGGCCGTGCGCTCGCCGATGGCCAGGTTGTAGGCATCGCGAACATGGGTGAGGATAGCTTGGTCGAACTCATCGCCGGCAATGCGGATGGACTGCGACACGACAATACCGCCCATAGCGATAACGGCGACCTCGGTGGTGCCGCCGCCGATATCGATGACCATGGAGCCCGTGGGCTCCTCGACGGGCAGGTCGGCGCCGATGGCAGCCGCCATGGGCTCCTCGATCAGATAGGCCTGGCGAGCGCCGGCCTGGATCGTGGCCTCAAAGACGGCGCGCTTCTCGACCGACGTGACGCCGGAGGGAACGCAGACGACGACGCGCGGACGCGGAGTCCACGGATAGCGCTTCTCGGAAGCCTTGTCGATAAAGTAGCGAAGCATGGCCTCGGTGACATCGAAGTCGGCGATGACGCCGTCCTTAAGGGGACGAACGGCCACGATGTTGCCGGGCGTACGGCCGAGCATGCGCTTGGCCTCGATGCCGACTGCCAGGATGCGCTCATCGTTCTTGTCGATAGCGACAACGGAGGGCTCGCGGATGACGATGCCCTTGCCGCGCACGGAGACGAGCGTATTGGCGGTGCCGAGGTCGATGGCGAGATCGCCCGCATAGCTACCGAAGAACATATCCATCAAAGAAAACAACGCAACTCCTGATGTGTTGGATGATTGCTGGAAAACTACTAGCCCATCATACTAGCGCAAGCCCGGCACCTCACTTGCGGTGAAGCGCCGGGCAGAGCCAAATCTCATAAGGTCACTACTGGTTGTCAGCGGCCGAGAAATCGATATCGAAGGAGGAAACGGCCCAACCGATATGGTTGTCGGAGCGCACGAATTTAACGGTGTACTCCTGTTCGCCGCCCTTGGACAGCGAAGCCTTCACCTTGGCGGTGGTCTCGGTCATGGACTGATCCATACCCTCGATGGAGACGGTGGCGCCCTGCGGGATCGAGGAGATGATCATCGCCTTGGCGTCCTCGGACAGGCTCGAGGCCAGGCAGGACTCGGCCTTGGCGGTATCGCCGTCGCCAGCAGCCTGGAACAGGTCGGTGATGACGGACTCCTGCGAGGGGTAGCCCATGCCGCGCGTATAAGCATAGCCAAGACCGCCGGCAGCGATCACGATGAGCAGAAGCAGTACCAGGAAGATCTTGAGACCCGTGTGGCGGTGGCGACGACGAACCTTGGCCTGCTTGCGGTCCTGCTGGACCATCTCGGACTCGGACAGCGTAAAGAAGCCGGTGTCAGAGGGGTCGGGCATAAACTGACCGGTCGCGCCCGTGGGATCGAGCGGGTCGACAGCGGGAGCGTCCATCGCGGGAGCCGGGGCCGTGGACATGGCCGTCTGGGCCGAAAGCGCGGCGAGCGAATCGTGCACGCGGGCAAGCTCGTCGGCCTGCTCGGGCGTGAGCTGGTAGATACCGTCGGCGGTAGCGGCGTTAAAGGCATCGAGCGCATCGGAGGGACGGCCGGCGGCGGAAAGCGCTTGGCCCATGCCGGCGTTGAGGGCGCGCGTATCGTCGCGCGGGCCGGCAAAGTCGATAGCCGTGCGGTAGGTCTCAACGGCGTCCGCGGGGCGGCCGAGCTTGATGAAGCAGCGGCCCAGATCGCCGAGGGCGGCGGCAGGAGCCGGGTTGGCGCCGTCGATGGCAGCCTGACGGAAGGCAGTACCGGCGTTGGCAAAGTCGCCCGACTGGAACAGTGCGTTGCCCAGACCCAGGTAGGCCTTAAAAGGCGTGGCGTAGGAAGCGTCCTGGGTAGCTGCAGAGAACGCCTGGGCGGCCGTGGTGTAGTCGCCCACCGCGGCGAGTGCCTTGCCGCGGTTGGTGAGCAGGGCGCCGCGCTTGCCATAGGCGCCGTCGTTGAGGGCTGCGGCGTAGGCCTCGGCGGCCTCGGCATACATGCCCAGATGCATCAGGGCGTTGCCGCGCAGGTGGTCGGCCTCACCCATGATCTCGTTGGGAGTCTTTGCCGCGCCAAGCATCTGGGCGGCAGCGGAAAAATCACCCGCGCGATAAGCGGCGCGGCCCTGTTGGATCAGCTGGCTATTCAAGGAAGTCCCCTTTACTCGTGAACGATCTCGACATGAACGATCTCGTCGCCGGCGCGCAGCTGCGAGATGACGTCGAGGCCCTCGACCGTGGTGCCAAAGACGGTATAGCCGGAGTCGAGGTTGTGCTGGGCACCCAGGCAGAAGTAGAACTGCGAGCCCGCGGAATCGGGATCCATGGAGCGAGCCATGGCAAGCGCGCCGTCAACATGGCTGTTGCGCGGATTGGTGGCAAACTCGCCCTTGATGCAGTAGCCGGGACCGCCGGTACCGGGCATGCCGTCGGGACCCTCAAGGCCGGCAGCGACGTCGGCGCCGGACATATCGCGGGTATTGGGGTCGCCGCCCTGGATCACAAAGCCGGGCACATAGCGATGGAACTTAAGGCCGTCATAAAAGCCCATAGTGGAAAGCTCGCAGAAGTTCGCCACATGGATGGGGGCGCCCTCACCGTCAAACTTGACCTTGATGGTGCCCTTCGACGTCTCGATCACCGCGCATTCGTCACCGACGAGCTGGTACTCGGGCGTATAGAGCTCTTTCTTAAAACCAAACATGTGGTTCCTTCCTCGTGCGTTTAAAGCATATTTGTACGAATTGTAGCAATAAGCACGGGCTTCCATCAATTGCGCACGCAGGTTATGCCGCCGGAGGGCAACAAATTACGAACGCTGCTGCGGCCTCCAGGCGCTCACGTTGGCGTCGTACTGGTTAAGCGCGCTGTTGCCGCCTTGCGCGATGGGCGCCAGGATCTCACTCTGACGGGCGCTCAGCGACTCGCCGTCGGGAATGGACAGCGAGATATCCCAGCTCTGGCAGATCACGTCGACACGCTCGCACATCCACTGGGCAAGCTGCTTTAGATGATCGATGTCCTCCGCATAGACCGTGTCGTCCTGAACCTTAAGGTTGTTGAGCTCATCCTGGGTCTTTTTAATCTGATCGCGTAGGGCATAGGCGCTCTGCGACAGCTCCTGGCGGGTGGAGAGCGGCGTACGCAGATAGCCGTTATTAAACGAATCGATGACCTCGCCGATCTGGTCATCGTCGCTGTACGACACGATGGTCTGGTACAGGCCGTCGAGCCTGGTGTAGAGCTGGTCGTCGGTTAAGACGGTCTCCTCCTGAACGACCTCGGACGCATCCTCTTGCTTGGACTCTTTCTCGGTGGCCTCGCCCTTTTGGCGCGACGGGAAGGTGGTCTTGGCGGCCTGGCCAAACTGGTCGTAGAAGCCGGGCATGACGCCCATGGGGTCGGCAGTCACAAACCAATACGCACCACCGCACACGGCGGCGAGCACCGCGATGACGATGAGCGGTTTAGGGATATGGCGCTTGTGCTTGTGATAGGCATCCTCGTCGGGGTGGACCTTGCGCTTAGGCTTTTGCTTTTTGGGCTGGGCATCATCGCGCAGGGACACCGGCGTGGGGATATCGACCTTGGGGATGCCAAAGTCCTTATCGAAGGCAGGCAGCACGCAGGTCTCGTTGGGGTCGGCTGCGTCGGAGAGCACCGCGGCGGCAGATGCCGGCGCGTGGGGCACCTCGGTATCGATCTGCTCCTGCGTCAGGCGAGGAAAGCCGGCCGTGCGCCCTGCGGCCAAGTCGGATGCGGCCGCGTCCTCGGAAAGGATGCCCGGCGCGGGGCGTCCACACTTGGGACAGGTACGGTCATGCGGGGACAGACGGGCGCCGCAGCCGTCGCAGAACACGAACTCGGTATGCTCGGGGCCATCGCCCGGACCAACGTATGCGTTGCAATAGGGGCAGAACGAGGCGCCGTCCTCGATGGTCTTTAGGCAATGCGGGCAGATCACGGCATCCTCTTTCCGAAGCAATTCAAACAATTGAGGTTAGAGCATAACATCGACACGGCCCCACAAGCGCAAGGCACCAATTCAACATCGCCGCTCACCTCTAAGTTGCGGTGAAATAGGGACTGAATAGGAGGTTAAAACGCTTAAACAGTCCCTATTTCACCGCAACTTAGGGAGGCGTTGGGGCTAGTCTTTCTTTACGGGCTTATTCTTCTTGCTGGGCATCGATACCTTGATGCCCTGGGCCGATTTGGTCACGCGGGAGCGCTTGGCAACGGCGCCCTTCTTTTTCTTGGGCTGGGCCTGGGCCACGCCCTCGAGTGCACGGGCCTCGGCCTCGCGGACAGTGCGCGCCTCACGGCGCTGCGCCATATCGGCGGCAACGCGCTTGGCAAAACGCCCGGCGGTCGATCCCGTCGAGCTCACCTTGCCGCCGCCGCGACCCAGGCGAACGCGCACGCCACGGCCAAAGCCGGTAGCCGCATGACGGCGACGGGGCTTAAGCGAGTCCATCATCGTGGCAAGCTTAAAGAACACCGCGCAGGTAAAGACGATGATAACCGCCAAAATGACCATCTGACCCATCGACAGGTTGGCGATGGACAGCAGCTCCGGGAACCCGATAACGCCCGTCAAAATACCGGCGACGACAAACACGAAAAGCACCACGCGCAAGGGCGTGAGCGGCTGCGAGATGCGCCAGATCAGGCTGACACTCGCCGCGCACGACGTGAGCAGGCACATGGTCGAAAGCGTAAGCTGGCTAAAGCCAAATACGCGCGCCACAAAGATATCGAGCGCCGCGGCCAAAATGACCGCAATCGACGCCGGCAGCGCACGCTTAAGCACGTTGGTCAAGAACGACCCCTTCACGCGGGCGTTGTTGGGCTCCAGGCCCAGCACAAAGCCCGGCGCGCCGATGCAAAAGAAGTTGATGAGCGTCATCTGAATGGGCTCGAATGGATACGGCGGCAGCGCGATGCACAGCGCCGCCAGGCCCATCGAGAAAAGCGTCTTGGTCAGAAAGAGCGCGGCAGAGCGCTGCAGGTTATTGATAGAACGACGGCCCTCGGCCACCACAGCGGGCATCGAGGCAAAGTCATTATCGACGAGCACGATCTCGGCCACATTACGTGCGGCATCGGAGCCGGCGGCCATCGCCACGGAGCAGTCGGCCTCCTTGAGCGCTAGCACGTCGTTGACGCCGTCGCCCGTCATGGCCACGGTGTGCCCGCGGCGTTTGAGCGCCTGTACGAGCTCGCGCTTCTGCTGCGGCGTCACACGCCCAAAGACGTGGTAACGGTCCACTGCCGCATCAATCTTGGACGGCGTATCGAGGGTTGTCGCGTCCACGTAAGCATCGGCGCCCGGCACGCCCACCACGCGCGCGATCGACGACACTGTACGCGGGTCGTCGCCGCTGATCACGTTGAGGGTCACACCCTGCTCGTTAAAGTAGCCGATAGTCTCGGCTGCCGAGGTACGAATCTCGTCACGGATGGTCACAAAACCCACGGGCTCGGCCTCGCCCACCATATCGCCGTCTGGTGTAAAGCCGTCCACGCGCGCGACCACAAGCACGCGGCAGGTATCGGCAAGCTCGGCGACACGGTTCTCGACCTGTGAAAACACACGGTCCGAAAGCACAAACTGCGCGGCGCCCATCACATAGGAGCCCTGCGCAAACGACGCGCCGCTCCACTTTTTTGACGACGAGAACGGAATGACTGACAGCGGCTCGGACACCTCGACCGGGCGATCGGCGTAGTAGTTGAGCAGCGCCTGGCAGGTCTCGTTGGCATCTGCCGAGGTCGCACGCGCCACGTTGGCGAGCGCAAAGTCGAGCACCGTGGTCTCGACGGGGGCAGCCGCCTCGTCCGAGTCCGCGCCAAAGCCAACACCCTCAACAGGCAGCGGGTAGGTGCCCTCGACCTCCATACGGCCCGAGGTAATGGTGCCCGTCTTGTCCAGGCACAGCACGTCGACGCGCGCGAGCGTCTCGATGCAGTAGAGCTGCTGTGCCAGCACCTTGCGACGCGCCAGGCGCACCGTGGCGATCGCGAGCACCGACGAGGTCAGCAGCACCAGGCCCTGCGGAATCATGCCCAGCAGGGCACCCACCGTGGACAGCAGCGCCGAAGAAGGCACACGACCAGCCAGCAGCTCGGAGAAGCACCAGGAAAGCGCGCTATCACCCGGGGTTCCCGCGGCATCCCACAGCTCGCTCACACTCGAGGAAAAGAGCGCCAGACCAAGCGGAATCATGATAATGCTCGCGAACCGCACGATGGCGTTCAGCGCGTTCATGATCTCGGAGTTGACCTTTTTGACGTACTTGGCCTCGTTGTTGATCTTTGCCACGTAGTTATCGGCGCCGACATGGATCACGCGGGCGCGCAGCAGGCCCGAGTCGAGAAAGCTGCCGCTCATGAGCTCGGAGCCGGGCTGTTTCTTGATGAGGTCGCTCTCGCCCGTCAGCAGGCTCTCGTTGACGAGCGCCTCGCCCGACACCACCACGGCGTCGGCGGGAATCTGGTCGCCACGCCCCAGGCGAATGATATCGTCGAGCACGATCTGGTCCAAGTCGAGCTCCACCTCGGCGCCGTCGCGCACCGCGATGGCCTTCTTAGAGGTGAGCAGCGTAAGCTTGTCGACCATCCGCTTGGAACGCATGGACTGAATGACGCCAATTGCCGTGTTCAAGAACACCACGAACAGGAACGTCAGGTTCTTAAACGAACCGGTCAGCAACACCAAAATCGCCAAGACCACGTTGATCAAGTTGAACAGCGTGCAGAGGTTCTCGATGATGAGCTCGCGGACCGACTTGGTCTTGAGCTCCATGTTGCGGTTGATCTTACCGGCGGCGATGCGCTCCTCGACCTCGGTGGTCGAGAGTCCGCGCTCGATATCCGTTGTTGCCATACCACGTCCCATCACGTCGCGTCGGTATAAGAAAACCGCCCGGACCATGCGAGGTTCGGACGGTCTTACGTTCGATGGTGCCCCATGTTGGATTCGAACCAACGGCCTTCTGCTCCGGAGGCAGACGCTCTAATCCCCTGAGCTAATAGGGCGAACGGTAGGCATTATACCCAAGTGCGACACGGGCTAACAAAATAATAGAAAAAGCTTTGCAATTACGTGGGAGACGCGCCGCGACGGCGCGCTTTAGGCGGCAAAAGCGAGTCAGATAGTATAAACTCTCATGCACATATATATAACGGCTCGCGATGCGGGCCGTTTTTGCAAGGGCTATCCATCGAGGTGAGAGGCACACCATGATTGCGATTTTAAAGCAGAGCGCCAGCGACGAGGCCGTCAGCCACATCGTCAGCTGGATCGAGAAAAAGGGACTCAAGACCGACGTCTCGCGCGGCGAGAACGAGACCATCATCGGCCTGGTGGGCGACACGACCAAGATCGACCCGTTCCTGCTCGAGTCCATGGACGTCGTCGAGCGCGTGCAACGCGTCTCCGAGCCGTTCAAGCGCGCCAACCGCAAGTTCCACCCCGAGGACTCCGTCATCGACTGCGGCCACGACGTCAAGATCGGCGGCGACCAGTTCCAGGTCATCGCCGGCCCCTGCTCCGTCGAGGGCGAGAACCTCATCCGCATCGCCCGCCGCGTAAAGGCCGCCGGCGCCACGATGCTGCGCGGCGGCGCCTACAAGCCCCGCACCTCCCCGTACGCCTACCAGGGCATGGGTCCCGCCGGACTGGACCTGCTGTGCGAGGCATCCGCCGAGCTCGACATGCCGATCGTCACCGAGATCATGGACCCGCGCGACGTGCAGGTTTTCCTCGACAAGAAGATCGACGTCATGCAGATTGGCGCTCGCAACGCCCAGAACTTCCCCCTGCTCAAGGAGGTCGGCAAGACGCAGACCCCGATCCTGCTCAAGCGCGGCATGTCCGGCACCGTCGACGAGCTGCTTATGGCAGCCGAGTACATCATGAGCGAGGGCAACGACAACGTCATCCTGTGCGAGCGCGGCATTCGCACCTTCGAGACCCGCACCCGCAACACCTTCGACCTCAACGCCGTGCCGGTGCTGCACCACCTGTCGCACCTGCCCGTCGTCGCCGACCCCAGCCACGCCACCGGCTACACCCGCTACGTTGAGCCCATGGCGCTCGCCGCGACCGCCTGCGGCGCCAACGGTCTGGAGATCGAGGTCCACGACGACCCGAGCCGCGCTTGGTCCGACGGCGCTCAGGCCCTCACCCCCGACCAGTTCGACGACACCATGCGCCGCATCCGCGCCATCCGCGAGGTCGTCTGCCAAGAGACCGTTCAGGAGTAGGCCATGGGTACGGTGAGAAACGCACGCGTTAACCAGGGCGGCCCCAAGTGCGCCGGTATCGTGGGCCTGGGCCTCATCGGCGGTAGCTTTGCCCGCGGTTATGCGCAGGCGGGCGTCCGCGTGCTGGCCTGGGACCCCGACGACGACGTCATGACGGCCGCCAGCATGGGCACCGTTGCCGGCGAGCTCAACGACGAGACGCTCGGCGAATGCGACATCATCGTCCTGGCATGCTACCCCGAGGCCTGCATCGAGTGGCTCGAGACGCACGCCCAGGCACTCGCCGACGCCACCGACACCGAGGCCATCATGGGCCCCGTGGTGATCGACACCGTGGGCGTCAAGGGCATCGTGTGCGAGCGCGCCTTTAAGCTTGCCCGCGAGCACGGTTTTTACTTTGTGGGCGCGCATCCCATGGCGGGCACGCAGTTCTCGGGCTACGCGCACTCCCGCGCCGACCTGTTCCAGGGCGCACCGCTCGTGCTCGTACCGCCCGCAGTGGACGACGCGCTTAAGCTGGAGCTTTTGGGCCAGGTGCGCGAGATGGTACGCCCCTTAGGCTTTGGCAAGTTCAGCGTAACGAGCGCCGCCGAGCACGACCGCGTCATCGCCTTTACGAGCCAGCTCGCGCACGTCGTCTCCAACGCCTATGTTAAGAGCCCGACCGCTCAGGTCCATCACGGCTTTTCGGCCGGCAGCTACCGCGACCTCACCCGCGTGGCGCATCTCAATCCGCAGATGTGGTCCGAGCTCATGATCGACGACGCCGATGCGCTCGCCTTCGAGATTGACCATCTGATCGAATCGCTCGGCGCCTACAGTCGCGCCCTTAAGGACCGCGACCAGCGCTATCTGGAGAATCTCCTTGCCGAGGGCGACCGCATCAAGCGCGCGCTCGACGACGAGGCCTCCCACTAGACCACCCATCACGCCAGGTCGAAAGGACCGAAGCTTATGGCGATTACCATCGATATCGACACCGCACGCCCCTACCAGGTGCATGTGGGCACGTTTTTGCTGGAGCAGGCTGGCCCACTCGTACGCGCCACCGCCGGCGGCACCCGTGCCGTCATCGTGACGGACACCAATGTAGGCCCCCTCTACCAGATGCCCGTTAAGCAGAGCCTCGAATCCGCAGGCTACGAGGTGAGCATCTGCACCTTCGAGGCCGGCGAGGCCCATAAGCGTGCCGAGACCTACGTTGGCATTTTGGAGTTTGTGGCCGAGCACGAGCTTTCGCGCTCCGACGTGATCGTGGCGCTCGGCGGCGGCGTCGTGGGCGACGTGGCGGGCTTTGTGGCCGCCACCTACATGCGCGGCTGCAAATTTGTGCAGATTCCCACAAGCCTGCTCGCCATGGTGGATTCGTCGGTCGGCGGCAAGACGGCCATCGACCTGGCAGCCGGCAAGAACCTGGCCGGTGCCTTTTGGCAGCCGAGCGTGGTCATCGCCGACGTGGGATGCCTTGCCACCCTCACGCCCGAGCAGTTCGCCGACGGCTGCGGCGAGGTCGTCAAGCACGCCGTGATCGCCGACCCCGAGCTCTTCGCCGAGCTGGAGAAGACCCCGCTCACGCTTGAGCTGCTGAACCGCGACGTGGCCCGTGTGGCGCTCATCATCGCCCGCAATATCGACATTAAGCGCGCCGTGGTCGTTGCCGACGAGCGCGAAACCAATCAGCGCAAGCTCCTCAACTTTGGACACAGCGCCGGACACGCCGTCGAGGCCTGCGAGCACTTTGAGCTCGGCCACGGCAACTGCGTGTCGATCGGCATGGGCATCATAACGCGTGCCGCGGCCCTGCATGGCGTATGCGATGCCGGGCTGCCCGCTCGTATTGAGGAGCTCTGCGCCCGCCACGGCCTCAAGACCCGCTGCGACCTAGATGCCGATGCCGTCTTTGCCGAGGCGCTCCACGACAAAAAGCGCACGGGCGACACCATCGACCTGGTGATTCCGCACGACATTGGCCGTTGCAGCATCGACCGCACGCCGCTTTCCACCTTCCACGATTTGATTGCCGAGGGCCTCGGCCAGAAGGGAGACGCATCCGTATGCTAGCCCGCATCACCCCGTCCCCGCTCAAGGGCACCGTTCCCGCCATCGCATCCAAATCGATGGCGCATCGCCTCATCATCTGCGCCGCGCTTGCCAACGGCGAGACGCACGTTGCCTGCAACACGACCTGCGCCGATATCGAGGCCACGGTGCGCTGCCTCACGGCGCTCGGCGCCCGCATCGAGACCGTCGAGGACGGCTTCCAGGTTCACCCCACCATGAAGAGCATTGAATTTGGCCTGCTTAAAGCCCTTGCCGGCGGCACGCTCGACTGTGGTGAGAGCGGCTCCACGCTGCGCTTTATGCTGCCTGTCGCCTGCGCGCTGGGCGCGGAGGCAACCTTTGTGGGACAGGGCCGTCTGGGCGCACGCCCGCTCTCCCCGCTCTCGGACGAGATCATTGCCGCCGGTTGCGACCTGCAGGGCCTGGGCGGTTTTCCGCTCAAGACGAGCGGCCGCATGCGCCCGGGCACCTTTGTGCTTCCGGGCAACGTGAGCTCGCAGTATATCTCCGGCCTGCTGCTGGCGGCCCCGCTGCTGGCCCAGCCCTCCTGTGTGCAGGTGACTGGCCTTATCGAGAGCCGCCCCTACATCAACCTGACGATCCAGGCCATGAAGGCCTTCGGCGTCGAGGTCAACGTCGAGCGTATTCCGGCCAAGGACGGCCAGCCCGAGGTCACGAACTTCCGCGTGAACAGCGGCTCGTACCGCACGCCCGGCAGCGTAGCCGTCGAGGGCGACTGGTCCAACGCCGCCTTTTGGCTGTGCGCCGGCGCCATCGGCACCGACCCCATCACCGTCGAGGGCGTGTCGCTGAGCTCCGCACAGGGCGACCGCAACGTGCTCGCCGCGCTTTCGCGCTTTGGCGCCCGCATCGTGCGCTCCACGAACGCCGCCACCGTCCAGTCCGACAAGCTCGCCGGCTTTGAAATGAGCGCCCACGACATTCCGGACCTGGTGCCCGTCATCTCGGCCGTGGCATCGCTGGCCCAGGGCCGCACGTTCATCCGTGACTGTGCACGCCTGCGCATCAAGGAATCTGACCGTCTGGTCACCACCACCCGCGAGCTCACCGCGCTGGGCGCGCAGGTGCGCATCGCCGGTGACGACCTCATCATCAAGGGCGTCGATGCCCTTACCGGCGGCGAGGTCGATTCGCACAACGACCACCGCATCGCCATGATGGCCGCCATCGCCGCAAGTCGCGCCACCGGCGAGGTCGTGATCCACGGCGCCGAGGCCGTCAACAAGTCCTATCCCGATTTCTTCGACCACTACCGCCTGTTAGGCGGCAAGGTCACGCTCGAGGAGGAATAGCATGTCCTCGACCTTTGGCAACGTCTTGCACGTAAGCATCTTCGGCCAGTCGCACTCCCCCGCCATCGGCTGCTCGCTCGATGGCATTCCGGCAGGTATCGCCGTTGACCTGGAGCAGCTGCAGGCCTTTTTGGACCGTCGCGCCCCCGGCCGTGAGGAAACCGCGACCAAGCGCCGCGAGGCCGACGCCGCCCACATTATCGCCGGCATAGTTGATGGACACACCACGGGCGCGCCTATCGCCGCGATCATCGAGAACACCAACACGCGCTCCAAGGACTACTCCGAGCTTCGCCGCAAGCCCCGCCCGGGCCATGCGGATTTCCCGGCACGCGTGAAGTACCACAACATGCACGACGTCGCCGGCGGCGGACACTTCTCCGGCCGCCTGACGGCACCCCTGTGCATCGCGGGCGGCATCGCGCTGCAGGCGCTCGAGGCCCGCAGTATCAAGGTGATGGCGCACGTGGCGCAGATCGGTGGCATCTCCGATCTGCCCATGGACGACATGGTCTATCGCGAGGCCGATCGCAAGGCGATCCTTTCGAACGACCTGCCGTGCATTGACGCCGCAGCTGCCGGTCGCATGCGCGAGGAGATTCTGGCCGCGCGCAACGAGCTCGACAGCATCGGCGGCATCGTGGAGTGCGGTATCTACGGCCTACCCGCGGGCATCGGCGACCCCATGTTCGACGGCATCGAGAACCGCATCGCTCAGATCGCGTTTGGGATTCCCGCCGTGAAGGGCGTGGAGTTTGGCATGGGCTTTGCCGTCGCTGCCATGCGCGGCAGCGAGAACAACGATCCGTATCGCATCGACTCCGAGACCGGCATGATCGAGGTCGAGTCCAATAATGCCGGCGGCATCCTTGGCGGTATTTCGACCGGCGCGCCCGTCATGTGGCGCATGGCCGTAAAGCCCACGCCCTCCATTGGCCGTGAGCAACAGACGGTGGACATGGACGCTATGGAAAATGCCGAGCTCTCAGTCCACGGCCGCCACGATCCCTGCATCGTCCCGCGCGCCGTTCCCGTAGCCGAAGCAGCCGCAGCACTGGCCATCTGGGACGCCCTCCTCGAGGACGCCGCCCAGCGCTAAAAATCTCCGGGGGCCAACTCCGGCCCCCACACCCACCCAGTGAAAGGGGTCCCTATGGACCTTGCTGACATTCGCCAGACCATCGATGGCATCGACACCACGCTCCTCAATAGCTTTGTCGAACGCATGGACATTGCCACCGAGGTCGCCAAGTCAAAAATCAAGATGGGCAAGGCCGTCTTCGACCCCGCCCGCGAGCGCTCCAAGCTCAACAACCTTGCCGGCCGCGCGCCCGAGCGCTACGAGGCGCAGACCATCACGCTGTTCCGCCTCCTCATGAGCATGAGCAAGGCCGAGCAGCAGCGCTATATCAACGAGCTCAAGGGAATCACGGTCTCGCAAAAGGCCCACGCCACTGCCGAGGCCTACGACACGCCCTTCCCCCAGACTGCCAGCGTAGCCTGCCAGGGCGTAGAGGGCGCCTACAGCCAGATCGCCGCGTGCAAGCTCTTCGACGTGCCCGATATCGCGTTCTTTGAGACCTTCGAAGGTGTCATGCGCGCGGTGCGCGACGGCTTCTGCGAGTTTGGCGTACTGCCCATCGAAAACTCCACCGCGGGCTCGGTCAACGCAGTCTACGACCTACTCGCGCAGTTCGACTTCCACATTGTGCGCTCGCTGCGCCTCAAGATCGATCACAACTTACTCGTCAAACCCGGCACCAAGCTCGCCGACGTGCGCGAGGTCTACAGCCACGGCCAAGCCATTGCCCAGTGCGCCGGCTTTATCGAGGGCCACGGACTGCATGCCACCAAGTACCCCAACACCGCTATGTCGGCCGAGATGGTCGCCAACTCCGAGCGCACCGATGTCGCCGCCATCGCCTCGCGCAGCTGTGCCGCGCTGTATGGCCTCGAGGTGCTGGAGCCCAACATCCAGGACTCGGACAACAACTACACGCGCTTCGTCGTCATCAGCCGCGAGCCGCGCGTCTATCCCGGTGCCAACCGTACCTCGCTCATGATCACCACGGCCAATGAGCCGGGCGCGCTTTATCGCGTACTCGAGCGCTTCTACGCCCTCAACATCAATCTCATCAAGCTCGAGAGCCGCCCCATCCCCGGGCACGACTTTGAGTTTATGTTCTACTTTGACCTGGACTGCCCCTTTGGCAGCAAGGCCCTCGACGACTTGCTCGACTCAATCGACGACGTGTGCGAGAGCTTCACCTACTTTGGCAGCTATACGGAGGTGCTCTAGATGACCGATACCGCCGCAACCCGCCCCTACGGCGTGCTGGGCCGCGTGCTGGGCCACAGCTACACCCCGACCATCTACAAAGAGCTCGCTGGGCTCGAGTACGTGCGTTTTGAGCGCGAGCCCGAGGATCTCGTGGCTTTTATGACGGGCGATGAATGGGAAGGCACTAACGTGACCATCCCCTACAAGCGTGCCGTCATGGAATACCTGGACGAGCTGAGCCCGCTGGCCGAGCGCATGGGCAACGTCAACACCATCACGCGCCTGCCCGATGGCCGCCTGCGCGGCGACAACACCGACTACTTCGGTTTCCAATGCCTGGTCGAGGAGCTGGGTGTTGAGGTTGCCGGCAAGAAGGTCCTTGTGCTCGGTGCCACCGGCGGTGCCGGAACTACGGCAAGTATGGTGCTGGGCGACCTGGGCGCTATCGTCGTGCCCGTCGGCCGCACAAGCGAGGTCAACTACGACAACATCGCACAACAGTTCGACGCCGCGTTGCTCGTCAACTGCACGCCTGCCGGTATGTTCCCCCACTGCCCCGACGCTCCCTGCACGCTCGAGGGCCTCGACGCGCTCGAAGGCGTCATCGATATCGTCTACAACCCCGCCCGCACGGGACTCATGCTCGAGGCCGAGCGTCGCGGCATCCCCTGCATCGGCGGCCTACTTATGCTTGTGGCCCAGGCGGCGCAAGCCGTCGAGCGCTATACCGGCCAGGTCACCCCGCGCGAGCGCATCCCGGACGTGACGGAGCGCCTGTCTCATCGTGAGCAGAACATCGCACTGATCGGCATGCCAGGCTCGGGCAAGACCCGCGTAGGCGAGCAGGTCGCCCTGCTCACCGGCCGCGAGCACATCGACCTGGACCGCGCCCTCGAGGAGCGTCTGGGCATGCCTTGCGCCGACTATATTGTCGAGCGCGGCGAGCCGGCCTTCCGCGAGCAGGAGACGGCGGCCCTGGCCGACATCTCCAAGCGCAGCGGCCTGGTGCTTTCCACCGGCGGCGGCGTCGTCACGCAAGACGAGAACTACCCGCTGCTGCACCAGAACAGCCAGATCGTCATGCTCAACCGTAAGCTCGACGAGCTCGCCCACAAGGGTCGCCCCATCACCGCCCGCGACGGCATCGACAAGCTGGCCGAACAGCGCATGCCGCGCTACCGCGCTTGGGCCGACTACATCATCGACTCGCGCGACTGCGCAGCCAACACCGCCCGAGCCCTCCTCGACACCCTCTAAAACCTGCCAAAAAGGGACAGGTTTATTTTGGCAGGTTTTATCTGGGCAAACGTTCAAAGACCACAAGACCGGCCACACCAACCAACCGCAAAGGAGCAACCATGAAAGCTCTCGTCATCAACGGACCCAACCTCAACATGCTCGGCATTCGCGAGCCGGGTATCTACGGCAGCGACAACTACGACCGCTTGGTCCAGATCTGCAAGGAGACCGGCGCTGCACAGGGCTTTGACGAGGTCGAGGTCTTCCAGTCCAACCACGAGGGCAGCATCGTCGACAAGATCCAGGAGGCATACGGCAAGGTCGACGGCATTGTCATCAACCCGGCGGCGTACACGCACACAAGCGTGGCGATCCTGGACGCCCTCAAGGCCGTCGCCATCCCCGCCGTCGAGGTCCACATCAGTGCCGTCGAGACGCGCGAGGACTTCCGCCAGGTGAGCTACGCCCGCCTGGCCTGCTTTGCCACCATCACCGGCGAAGGCCTCCAGGGCTACGCCCATGCGTTGGAGCTGCTGAAAGAGCATCTGCTACACTAATCCCTGGGACAACATAATCAGGTTTGTTTGTCCCAAAACTTAAGTAACTGTTCGATTGACATACAAAGGAGCATATCCATGTCCCAGTACGATTACCTCGTCGTCGGTGCCGGCCTTTCGGGCGCCGTCTTTGCCAACGCCGCCAAGCGCGCCGGCAAGTCGGTCCTGGTCATCGACCGCCGCGATCACATCGCCGGCAATATCTATACCGAGGACGTCGAGGGCATCCAAGTCCACCGTTACGGCGCCCACATCTTCCACACCTCCATGAAGGACGTCTGGGACTACGTCAACCGCTTCGCCGAGTTCAACAACTACGTCAACTCGCCGGTCGCCAACTTCCACGGCAACATGTACAACATGCCCTTCAACATGAACACCTTCGCCAAGATGTGGCCGGGTGTCGTCACGCCGGCCGATGCCCGCGCCAAGATCGCCGAGCAGGTGGCCGCCGAGAACATCGGAGAGCCGACCAACCTCGAGGAGCAGGCGCTGTCCCTCGTCGGCCGCGACATCTTCGAGACGCTCGTGAAGGGCTACACCGAGAAGCAGTGGGGCCGTGACTGCCGCGACCTGCCCGCGAGCATCATCAAGCGCCTCCCCTGCCGTTTTACCTACGACAACAACTACTTCAACGACCGCTACCAGGGCATCCCCATGGGCGGCTACACGAAGATGGTCGCCAACATGCTCGAGGGCGTCGAGGTGCGTTGCGGCGTGGAGTACAAGGAGCTGATCGCCGCCGAGCCCGATATCGCCGCCAAGACGATCTACTGCGGACCCATCGACGCGTTCTACGACTTTAAGCTGGGCACGCTGGAGTACCGCAGCCTGCGCTTTGAGACCGAGACGCTCGACGAGCAGGACCACCAGGGCGTGGCCGTGGTCAACTACACCGAGCGCGAGATCCCCTACACGCGCATCATCGAGCACAAGCACTTTGAGTTCGGCACGCAGGACAAGACCGTCATCACGCGCGAGTACCCGGCCGACTGGAAGCCCGGCGACGAGCCCTACTACCCCATCAACGACGCCAAGAACGAGGCCCTCTACAAGCAGTACGAGGAGCTGGCGGCGCAAGAGGGCGACGTGATCTTCGCCGGTCGTCTGGGCGGCTACAAGTACTACGACATGGACAAGGCCATCGCCGCGGCCTTCGAGCTCGTCCGCAACGAGCTGGGTGTAGAGCCCACGGAGGCGTAAGGGTCCAAAACGGGCCTCTTCGCGAGCCGTGAGTAACACAAGCAGGCACTCTAACGCCGGCAGGAGCGATTTTGCCCCTGCCGGCGTTTTTGTATGGAAACGGAATTTGCTATTCTGTCCATTATCTAGCCGAAGATATAAGTGGACACGGCCTGCCACAAAGGCAAAAACCGGAAGTATGCAGCAAATTCAAAACATGCCGAGCACACTGGAATGCCGCAAAGCTTCTACCTGCGGTTTCTTTGGACGAAAAGGGCAGTGTGCTCAGAGATTCCGGAATTTGCCGCATACTTCCGGAATATCGACTTAGCGTCGAGACCATTTGAAAGAACTGGCGGCGTCCAGAAACCTAGCCAAGTAGCTTCGACTCGATTCCCGCGAAATCAATAAGACCTGTTGAGTAATCCAAAATAAAAAGCAGGCAAGTTCCAAGAACCCAAACTTCATTGTCCAAACGCAAAGTATCGTTCTGCACCTTTACGATCGCCTCATGGTCAAGATTTCTATACTCAGACTCATAACCAGCCTTGACATCATAGCCACTCAACCGAAGCGCTTTGATAGCAGTCAGCACAATCATTTCGTCAACGTCAGGCCTAATAAAATGCCGGTCAAAACTCTGATATCTCGAAACATTGCCAACGATTGACTTGTATTTCAAAACCTCTTCAAAGGAAACACTTCTGTTCAGAAATTCTACGTCGGGCATTTTCAGAAAATGCTTACATGCCTCAACCATTGGATAGTTAACGTAGAGCTTGCCATTGTCTGTGCTCTCGTTAAAGTAACGCTGCATTTCCTCCAACCGTCCAGGCGAGAATCTATTATCCTGAGGCTCATAGTCAAAAACCAGCAAGATATCCGAATAATCCTGGTCAAATAGCCACTTATCCTCTTCAGAAGCGCGTTCCTTAAGGACGCCAAGAAGCGATAGGTCGTCCTGAAAGCCGTCCGAAAACATCCTTTCGTAAAGCTCGTAGATATTTGTGTTGTAGGGAACGATCTCATAGCCAAAGTCGAGGCCATAGCACGCAAAGAGCGCATGGAAGAGTTTCACCTCTTGCTTTATACCCTCAACGATAAGCAGAACTTGCTTCCTAGACATCGAATTCGCCAGCCTTATAGAGCTTTTCGAGGTTATGGCCCTCCCTTAGTTCTCTATCTGTTGCATTGGCTGCTGAAATAATGTTGTGATCCGAGAGAATGAATAGACAGTCTGGCCTAAGGATTTTGTTGCTGAACAAGTCCGTATCATGCGATGCACAAAGCACTTGGCGTCCAGTCTGGGACTTAAAATAGTCAACGACCTTCTCGGCGAGATCGTGATGATAGAACGCATCGAACTCGTCGACAAAAAGCAAAGACGGTGCCTTTGTAGCATGGAAATAATTGAACAGTCGCAGCAGCGCCACAGTGCCGCTAGAACAGTTTTCTGCAAATGGAATGAGCCGACTTTTTTCGAAGTACAGAGCGATATCACCCGAAGGCGTTTCACGCGCAGTAAGGCGTTCCTGAATTCCAAACGCATTCAAAAAATCTTGAAGTTCAGAAACCAAGTCATTCGCAATAACGTTTTCGGCGATGGTGGTAACAAGACCTCGATCGTTCATATATGCGTCGCCAATGACGTCCATTGACCGTGCAAACGTATACAGCTTAAAGAGAGGCATCGCCCTCTCAAAAGGAATGTTGTTGCACACGTATGCCAAAACAGAAATACCGGGAGATTTGAACTCCCAGTTCAAGCGATCGGCACCAATAGAAGCCAAATCACCATCGACTACTTTGCCAGCACGGTGATCGTAATCAAATGCCATCCTGCCATTAACGGCCACGGACTCACGGAGATAATCTGTTAACCCCGTCTTTTCGTAACGATAGACGACTTCGTCATTTCCAAAGAGGAACGTATAAGCAAAGCGCGCCGACGTGATCCCATCAACAGCACTGAGGTAGTTAGTTTTATTGGAATAGAAGGTCCGGCGCCCTACGTTGGCCGAAATATCGAGCAAGGCATTGGAGAAATTAGTTTTACCGACAGCGTTTTTACCGTAGATAAGACCGCAAGAGACGATACCCTCCTCAATGGCCGACGTGTTGAACCTATAGTCCCTGACATCGGTCAAATTGAAAGTAAATCTATGGGAGAAGTTTCGGAATCCCTCGACCTCAAAACGCGTTAGCATCGAGACCTCCATGTTATACTTGCCGTAAAGTTTTTACGGCAAGTATAACATGGAGGCGGCCTGACGAGCGCGTTATAGCCAAAGTTGGATTCCGAGAAAACCGTAGCGAGTTAAGGCTGAGCAGCCCCGCGTCAGCAAAATTACATGCAGGCAGAAAAACACCCGCAATTTCGCCTTTTCTCAATTGAGATGTAGGTTTTGACAGGCCGAATCTTACATCCAAACAAAAAGAGGACCGACGCATCAACCCTCTTCAGGTGTCGCCCGAAGGCTTCCACCGCAATTGACTTTATTTTAGTCAAAGGCAATTGTTTGTCTACAGGCTGCCCATGAGTGAAGGCTGCCTATCGCTGAGCCATAAAAATAGGGGATGCCCTCACTTGGGAAGGAACCCCCTTACAAAACTTTAGCCTAAACAAGCAGGCTTCTGTTTTTCATTGTGCGACTATGATAGCTCAAGCATCACTCTCGAACCGCCACAAATTCGTCGCCACAAATTCGCCGTTAATCAATGACTGCAGGAAACCACGCATTGATTACCTTTGCCAGAAATTCAAATCCCGTTGACACTTGAAGATTGCCGCAATAGTAATCTACATGCTTGTTCATTCTCCCAACAAAAAGCGCCAAGCTATCTGCCCGATGTTCGGAAACGCCCCTTGAAGCCAGCTTCTTGTGCGCATACAGTGTCGTAACGATTTGCTGCATACGATCATTGGACATCTTTGCCCTGCGTTGGCCGGGACCAATGCTCGAAATAGTTGAAAGCTCTTGCATTACATCGTGCCTTGGCTCATAAATGGGCTTTCCGGCACTCAGATTATTTAAGATACAGTTGTTGTGCGCACATGCATTTCTTAACGACTTGACCGCCTGGAATATATAAAACTCATTAAGCATCTCGCGGTCATTGAACCTTTTGGCACAGAACTTGTAAAAATAGAGAAATGAGCCAAAGGAGACGACTTCGATAAATGCCCACGCGGGGAAGCCGAGATCAGCATACCTGGCAATCAACCCACCAGTGTAGGGGCTGTTCTTGCATCTAAGAATCTCATCCCTGAGCGAATTGCACGGCGTTCCATCCGACTTCGTGCAATCGTAGGAGGAAATGAAATCCGAGACGACCGCATAGCCGTCCTCCCCCTCTGTCTCGATACGCTTCAAGAGTTTGACCCTTGCAAAATGCTCTACATCGAGCGTAAGCGGCAGCATTTCATAACGAAGGAGCATGTCGACAATCGACAAATCGACCAACATCTTGAAATCTAGATTTGCATATTCCCCCTTGCGATTTCCTTCTTCAACTTTAGGAAACCCAAGCCGATAGGCCCGCAGGCGAAAATAGTTGCTGTTCTTCTCCAAATAAGCTCTGGCATCGTCCTCACACATCAGCGAGAAGTGGACACCTCTCGATTTGAGATGGTCAATCTGTTCAGACGCCGTAAGCCACGGCTTTCTATTAGCGTCGGCCATCAGATCTCCATTCTCGATGATTGGCTCGAGATTCAATGTTAGCGCGTTTAGCTGGGAAAATCACCTCGAGTTCACTGGCCACCAATCGCGCCTGCGGTAGCGCTCGATAGCGGCCGCCTGGAAGGTCGCGCCGCATATTTTCGGCACGCTGAGCTCGGCCTCGCGGAACCCGATAACAAACCTTCTCGTATAGTCGCTACTACGGTAATTAAGGCAACAAATTAAAGGTTATATACAAAATATCAAGTCATATACCCGCGAAACGCATAGCCCCTATTCGTGGTCGCGCAGGATCTCCGTGATGCTCCTAAGCGATTTATCCATCTGAGAGATTGACCGGAAAGCTCGCTTCGCATCTCTATCTATCTGCTTCTCTTGTGAGATTGTAATTTGGCTTTTATAGGACCCTATTTCCACAGGACAAACCACGGTTTCGGAACGGCCACCCCACTTAACCGAATAGGTCACAGTTACTTCATAGACCTCATCACCCCATAGCGGAATAATATCTCGCATGTCACCCAAGAGAATATCGCGCTCCCGATGAGGAGGCAGGATTGCATAGCCCTGCGAAAAGACACGATCAGCAGCCTCAAAAATAAACGACTCATCACTTGGAAACAAGGTTTTATTCAAGCGAAAGCTCACGTTATACGCCGCAGCTTCCCCGTTATTTCTCATTACGAGCCTAAGGGCCGAAGACGAATTTTGATCAGGCTCAACGAACAGCATTAAATCTGGACTGGTTTGGATACTAAGCGTCCGTACCGCAGCCCATGCCGCAGTAACAGTTGCAATCGTCGCCATCACATTAATCCAAGTCGAAATATCTTCCATGTGGACACGCTCATTCCCAAAAGAAAAATCGAAGTGTTTGTCGCAGCTTCAAAAGCGTAAGAAGTACACTTCCCTCTCAAACGCCCTAATTAATTGTCTGCACATCCTAGATAGGATACGAAGTGGTTCCGCCCTAAAATGGGCTTAGCCTCCCCGTCATCGTGCTGTACATCATGCGAAAGTAGAACCGATCCGTAAACACCATATGGTTCTCATCCTCAATCATTCTAGGATCCATATCTAGGACACCCCGATCAGACTCGCATTCTGGAAGCATCCATGGCGCCCAAATTTCAAGACCACGACTCATTGGAGATAGTCTAGTTGTCATCTGGAGGCTGTCCATTATTCGCCTCTCCGTTTTACCAAGACGATCAACCCGCCTTCTTAGGTAACGCGGTAGCTTCCATGGATGTTCAGCGTTGATTTCGACAGGCTTACCATCCACTCTAAAAGTAGACAAATCAGCTAGCGCTACTCCAAAATCTTCGGCACGATAATAATGGCTCCTTGTAAGGGCGTAGTTTAAAGCTTCCTTGGTAAATGACGTCGCGCACGCAATTGAGCCAATAATTGGAAGCGCCTCAGTAAGACTTTCATCCGGATAAATCCTTTTCCCGCCATTCATCATGTCAAAAATGTCTTTGGAAAATTCGGGTCTTGCTCAAACCTGTACTGCTCAAAGGAAGGGTCCTCCTGCAGCGGCATTGCTCCGCGGTCATATATTGCGTAACCACTCTGGATAGAGCTACGCACAAAAGGCTGGTATCCAATTGGAACGGGGATGTTACTCCCAACATCCTTTAATAGTGGACGCGGTTCATGCAAGCGATGAATGTACTTTCCCATGCGCATGCATTCGTCCAGCCCAACACGTGCAGCGCTCTTTCTATAAATAACGCCCCATTTGGAACATTCGTCTCGCTCGATATCCCGTTGCGAAAGCGGACGCCAGCGGCCTTTATCCCAAACGCAAGTTGCAAAAAAGAGTGCTGTTGAGAAATCGTTCGTTACGTCCAGCCAATTGGTCTCCAAACCGTAATGCTGACCCAAGAGTTCATAGAGAACAACGCAACGTTTCCATTCCTGCACGGATTGAAACTGATTAATAAAGCAGCTGAACTCGAATAATCGCATATCCGACACGAGACGATAAAGCTCTTGGTCTTTAATACTGTTAAACTGTCGAAGTTTTCTCTTGAGCGATGATTCAGACCGTGGATAAATCTGCCTTTCGCCTCGATAGAAAAATCGCCTCTTAGATTGTTCGAGAATGATCCCATGGGGATATTGGATCAAAAACGCATCGGTTTGGGGATCGCGCTCAAGATACTCTCGACAGACTTCTAGAAGGCTATTCCGGGGAGTATAAAAATTCTCACCCGAAAGGGTGCTGCGGGTCATCTCCTCCCCTCGAAGTTGATCAATCATATCCTCTTGAAGAAACTCCATCAGGTCACTGTGGTTGATGACCTTGTAGCGTTGGTCGTTGTTTTCCAATGCCCACCATCTTCCTCGTCAAGGTAGCCAACCATACATATCTTCAAATGCCAAATCGGTCCCCGCTAAAATAAGGCGCACGCCGAAGACACAAGAAGATACATACTCACGCCCAGTTTAAATGTGGCAAACCGATTAAAAGACTAATCTATCGCGCGGACATAATTACTCGAGACGGGGTCAGTGAATAATCGCATTGAAATAGTGGTGCAGGAGTACTGACGATCAGCACAAACAAAAGGCTATGCCTTAGCTGAGGACGGCCACAAATTCCCAATCGTCATGGAAGTTCAACGACGGAGAGCCGCCCTTCCAAAATCAACCGGTGCATCAAATTCTTCCCGTGATCCCGGTTGTCCATTGATGCGCCGTACGAGTCGAGCAGCCTTGATATATTAAGGAGCAGCTCCTCACGAGTGGTTTCGCAATAGGATTTGTAGAAAAACACCAGTTCAACCGGACCTGTATATATATCAACAATGTCAAATATCGCTTGAAAATAAGCATAATCAGCCTTCGCAAGAGAATGCCCGAACACTTTGATAACAACTGTTTCTCGAGGTTCTTCTTTTGATGGCGCGCCAAATGCAATTGGCTCTCCCCCGCCGGGCCTCCCAGAACGAATAATTCTAAATGTCTTAGAAAATCTCGCCGCCCCAGGATCATCCATGCAGTTTGTGCCATCGGCGCCAAAGATGATGTCTCCGTTAAGCCTACCGTGGATATTAATGAATTTGAATGTGGACTCGTTCCGCCAAATGGATGGAATCGACGGGCTTGTATAGTTAAAACTAAGCACAGTAGCCGCTGCAACGCGACCGCCATCCCAACTCGCCATGCCAGACAACAGCTGTTCCATTAGCTGTTCCGAAGCCTCGCAATATTCGTTGTTAAGTTTTACTTCGCGACTAAGATATCGACTGAACTCAGCTTCTAGTTTATGAAGCTCTTGTTCGAGCACCGAACGAAGAGAGTTTTGCGTCCAACTTTTAACGTCCACATATAAGCCGCAGAGAAAACTAGCAACGACTTCGACAGCAAGACCCGGCGTTTGCTCTTTCAACGCATCTCGATAGTCATCAATATCCGCATACGTATAGGGGAAGATATCGGAGACAGTGTGGAGACGTCCGGAATCGTCGTCATCTTCAAAGTATCCCGCTTCACGCATTTCACGGAAAACGTCTTCTTGCAGTTTGCCCCAATCATATCCAGTCGATTTTTCGATCTTCTCATTCAATTGTGTTAAATAGTGATTCGGCCATTTAATCCAGGGATGAGACTGCAGAAACACAAAATACTCGAGGAGAGTTCGAATAGCGACAAAATGTTGTCTATCCATAGGTGAAGAGGACGGAAGCGCCCCAGAGTTGCGCTCCATTTCGATAACATCGGAGACCGCTAACTCGACGTCACTCCAATTAACGTCATAGCCTTTATCAGCGAGTTCTTTACGGAAATAGAGAATCAAGTCCCAAGCGGTAATGCCTGAGGCGGAGAGAGTTTTTGCCCAGCCCCTTTTACAGATGTTTTTATTTTTATCGATAACAGCCATCCTCGGCCTGAAGAACTGAACAAACCGGGAATTTAAACCGCATGTGATATCAAAGCCGTTGCCGAGAACAAGAAGCTGATGGGAGATGCGCAAGTTCATTGGATAGACAGCCTTTCAAAGCTGATAGATTTTTGGATTCGCCAACGAATACCCCGTCACGGGACCAGTTTTCATAGTAAAGGTCACGTTGGCACTTTAGATTATTGTTAGCACCGGGCGATTTTAGCAACTAATAGTCAAACGATTTTGACCAGTTCCGATCCCCAGATAATGACCGCCACGCCTCCATGCCGCCACTACACTGGCGACTCCAATACTCCGTCTTTAGAAGAACCATTGAAATGAACGAGAGACACTCGGGGCCGTCAATCCAAAGCCACCAAAACCTCGAATCAACCTTTGAGCTCTATCATGAATCAGTCATTAATCGAGGCAATCATATATCAGACCTAATCAGCACCAGTAAGATGGCTTTTAAATCTGAAAATTGAACCGGCGGGAATAATAAAAATTCGCTCGGAAAGCGATCGTTTCTCATCATCGTTAGCGCCGCCGCGGCTCAACAATTTATCCTTAAGCTCTTTTGAAAAACGGCGAAAAGACGCAGGGCTCCTTCTGGCGGATACAGCTTCAGTCGAAGCCATCAAAACAAAGCGATTTTCACCTGATCTTAAAAGCTTCACCACAGTTTCCCACCAGCGTATATCCGTCTCTCCAAGCGACAAACCAAAAATAATTAATATATTAGACCCAAGAATAAAATCTTCTGCTTTACGGTCATCAACGGAACCGAATAACTTCTGTATCTCGCCTTTTACAAAGGTGGACGCAATATCTTCGTTTTTGGAAAGAGCGTCCGATCCAATCTGGGATACATCGTTAACTCCGCATATGGGTTCACGTCCGAGAGCACCGTGAGCTTGGACAAGTCGAATGGGCCGGATGGAAGAAACACCCAAGCCATCCTCTGGGACAGCGCATCCGCTTGCTTTGACAGCGCTAAATAAGCGAGGAAGTAACGTAGTGTAGTTAAATGTGACAATCGAAACACTCAGCACAAAATCAGTTGAATAGTAACCAAGAATTCGTTGTCTTTCCAGAGGTTGCAACGCAGAGTACCAATATGCCAAAGAGGCCATTACAGATTCGGAGTTAGCCTCGATGAATTCATTGGTTGCCCTTTTATCTTCCGATGCGATGAAAGCGGCAAGATCAACATCTATTGCTTCTTTGCAATCAAGCGCGGCTCCAACTGCGTCTTCCTCGTCAGCCTCAAGATTGGAAGTGTACTCACCTAATTTTTTCTCAAAATCAGCCCACTCCCGCGCTCCTTCTTTTTCAATGCAGCCTGCCAAACGGCCAACTGGGCCTTCATCCGAAGCATGGTTTTTGGAGAAGAAATCCATAAACCTAGTGGTACTTGTCTTCAGCCCTGCTGACAAATCAAATCCATTGCCAACCATGACCGTCACGGATAGATTACTCGCCAAGCCAACCCCTAATAATTGAAACCCTTATCTTTTTGGGAATTATAGCGCCCCACATGGACAGACGAATGGAGCTACCGAGCAACGGCGACCGGCAACTATCAATTGGTTTTAATAAATCGGCTTTTTGTAGTCGAAATCGCCCGGAGCTATAACAGCCGAATTACCGAGCACTCAAGCGTTTAATCTTCCTGTAAATCTTAGCCTCATCAGGAGCAATCGGATCATTTGGAAACGCCTTTTGGGCTCTTGCCGCGTAGGAGAGAAAGTTCCCATAGCGAGAAAATGCAGAAGATCCGGCATCACCCGAAGGGCATAACCTTCTTCCCTTAATACCAAGTGGCGAATAATGTTGATACAGAGCGGAGACGCGCTTTTTTGATGCGTGCCTTTCCTCCCCCTGATTAGAACGCGCAATCGCTGCGGCAGCCTTATTGAGACGCTTGTGGTACCTTCCAACCGTAGACTGTCGAAGTCTTACAACGCGCCCGTCAAAGTCAAATCCCAGGAAACTGATTTTCTGCACCGGATGTGCACCGGAGTACGAAAGGACCTTACCCGCACGAACGCTTTCAAAATCAAGCTGAGCAACTCCGTCGCCATCAAGCCGGAACGCCTTGGTTTTCTCAGGCTGCAGTTTAACGGAATCAACATCGGCCATTAGATTGATGGCCTCTACAAGTGCATCAAAGCCAGACTTTGGAACGGCAATAATAAAGTCATCGCAGTAGCGAAGATACAAGCCGCCAACCCGTTCAACGGCAAGCTTGACTTTCATGTCGATATCGGCCATATAGATGTTAGCGAGCACTCCACTTGCGGCAAGACCCTGAGGAATTCCCAGCCCAATACCCGTTCGCTTCCACGGTCTGGTGATGACCTTACTTTTGCTTGCAAGAAACTCAGACTTTGGCAAGATAACATCCAGCTTATTAAGTTCGCGAATAGACTTGAACCGAAGCTCGATAGCTGCATCGCTAATCATTTTCTCCCGAGCAGGATCGATTGCTGGCCATGGCAATTCATGTCGAGCAGCCAAATCAGCAATAGGCCAGCACGAATAGCGAAGGATATTTTTAATGACTTGATAGTGATCGTCCGGTAAGCGTCCACAAGGAAACAACGAACGCAACGACGTCATTATATGAGCATGATTTAAGTTGTCGAAGAAGCTCTCGAAATCACCCGTAAGCACAAAAGCCGAATCTTGCTCGCGTATATAATCGAAGGCCTTTTTAGCTGAGGAAATATTGCTGGTAGCAGTTACGGCGCCATCTGATGAAAGCGAAGAGCGGTACGCTACGGCAACCTCATTAAACTTTTCGGCAATAGCCTTCTTGTTATATAAGTCCGACCAAAGATAAGAGTAGTACTGGAAGACGCGGTGATCGAAATGCGAGGCATAAGCGATATTGCGAACCTTGCAGCTTCGCTTACCTCCACGATACCGAACAGCAATGATCTCGTTGGAAATTAGAGGGTAGAACGCGTGTTGGGAAACGTACCCTGGATCTAAGATCTTGGCCTGGGCTTCGACAAAAGAAATCCTATGATCAAAATGGGCATATGAACTTTTGGAACTATATCGAGGAATACGAGTGATATCGAGCTCGGCCAAAATACCCCCAAATAAATCAACCTGTCCGGATCAACAAGCGGCGGCTAACCCTCCCCGGACAGGCTAATTAAAGGCGCAGCAAGTGCAACCAACGCTTTCGCGGCCACCTAAAACAATGCTTGCCTATGCCATACTAGACGAAAGCGAGGAATTGGTACTTATGACCATCGAAGCCCTTATCCAGCTAGCAGCAGGCAACGCTGGCGTCAATGTTGCGAACGTCGGAATTGCGATTTCGTCGTTTGCTATATTGACGGCAGTAGCGTGCCCCATCGCCAATTCGCGATGGGCGATAAACTTTATTCCCTTTTCAGTCAACGCTATACAGCAAAAAGGCCAGTTTTAGCAAGCACTCAATTGCAGGACAAGGGCCTGCGTATCCCTAACAACATGCGGATTGGAATAGGAACGCCAACAGCAGTCGCGCTCCATACCACCACAAATCACCCTTCCCCGTCCATGACCGTCCAGTGCACGGGTTCGACGCCCGGAAGAGACGCTAGGCAAGAGGGGCAGGCAACCTGATAGTTACCGTTATTTGTCCTGCGCTGCATAGAAGCGGAGACATATACCGCTTTGCGGGCGCGAGTGACACCGACGTACAGTAGGCCCATTTCCTCAATAAGCCCGCCTGGCATATTCATCGCATCAACGATCCGGCATCCATACACAGAACGCGAGCATATACCAGTCCTTTCGCACCGAGAGCAAATCGCTCCAGGCCAATCGAACCGCGTAACGCCCGGAATGAAAACAGAGTCCCACTCGAGCCCCTTAGCGGAGTGAACGGTCATCATCGAGATGTCTACATCAAGGTAATCGGAGAAACGCCGCAGGGGCATGATTGCCCCCAATAAACAGTCGACCAAATTGAAAGGTCAACAAGCGGATGTTAACGTCATGCACCAGGCAGTGAACGCCTGAGGTAATAGTACTCCCTGACACTTCTGAGAAGTGCAGCGGTCTATTACTATTCGCCAAACGGCAGTCTGAAAAGCATACTGTCAGAGCACAACTCGTAGTCTACCTAAGCAGAGCGCCCGGCAGGTGAAAGAAGTGGAGACGACCTTAATGAACTCATTAGATCAGAAACGTCTGTACTCTGGTGGCGATCATTTTTAATTAGATAGAATGTTAGTTGGAGTCTTTACCGTGAATCTCTCCAGACAACATTGGTACCGCGTTGAAACTGTTGCGAGTGAGGCTATATGCGACTTGATGCCCCGATAAAAGAACTGACGTTTGCTGATGGTCAAACCTTGAAGCTACGCAACGATTCGATCGTTGTGTTCGTTGGACCAAATAATGCAGGAAAGACAACCTGCTTGCGCGATATCTACTGTCATCTATCAGGCGACAGCAACTGCAACTTAGTTTCCTCAATTGATTTCACAAAGCCCAGTATCGAGGATGTGAAATCGCTTCTGAATGAGATTGCGATCGAAAAACATGACCCCCTTTTAAGCTATGAAGGCATGGGGTTTAGGATCTCAGATTACGACATGGGAAATTACAGCAAATTCAGCTATTACCCAAAGTCTATTAAAGAAATGCTATTTCACTTCTTAACGACGGAGACACGACTTTCTGCCCGCTTTCCCCAAAAAAGCGTCCCGCGTAAAGACCCAGCCACAGGCCCCATCGCCCTGCTGGCCCGCGAGTCATCCTATTTGGAAAAAGTGTCTTCAGCTTTCCATTCCGCCTTTTCATTGGAAGTGATACCGAATTATTTTAATGGTGGTGAAATACCCCTGTGTTTAGGAAACACGCCCGTCGCGCCAAAAGATATGCCCGTTCCTCAAATAAATGATTTCATGTATGAAACATTAAGTAGCTATCCCCTTGCGCATCATCAGGGAGATGGCATGCGAAGCTTTCTCGGTATCGTGTTATTTATATACGCCAATCAATACACCTCAATGTTTATTGACGAGCCAGAATCGTTTCTTCATCCGCCACAAGCCAAGCTTATGGGATCTCTAATTGCTTCAAATGAAACTTCGGGACGCCAGCTGTTTATTAGCACTCACAGTAAAGAGCTGCTTAATGGAATGCTTGAGTCTGGTCCCGACCGCATTCAAGTAGTACGAATTACAAGAGCCAATGATGTGAATGATTTCGCCCTGCTGGATGTGGATGACATTTCAAAGATCACGTCGAATACGCTGTTAAAGTATTCTGACTTAATTAACTCCCTGTTCCATGAAAGAACCGTGCTCTGCGAAAGCGATAGCGATTGTATGTTCTATCAACTTATTTGGGATACCGTAAGGGCTAGCGAACCAACTCCACTGTTCCTACCCGTAGGTGGAAAGGGGCGGTTTAAAACTTACGTCGACCTTCTTTCGAAATTACATATCGATTATTCGGTCGTGGCCGATGCAGACATCTTGCGAAATCCCACCGATATTAAAAGTGTCCTTCTGCAGGACAATGTAGTTTGGGAGTCTATCAAATCGGATTGGGAAACAATTAACCAAGAGCTTGGAAGCGATGAGGGATTAAGCGTGGCTTCCTTAAAGGCTGAAATAGATGAAGTTTTCAAACAATGCAAAGGCCCAACTTTTTCAAAGACTAATTGTGGGAAGATTCGAAAATTGCTCGAGAGCAAATCGCGCTGGGACGAAATGAAAAGACATGGCATTAATGCGTTGAGTGGTGGTGCGAACAAAGCGTGTAAACGAATAGTCAATACGCTTTCGCATCATAACGTTCAAATCGTTCCTGTTGGCGAATTAGAATGCTTCATTCCCTCTATTGATTCCCACGGTCCATCTTGGGTCAACGATGTCCTTCAGGAATATCCCGACCTGAACGATGAAGTCTACGATATAGCCAGGGACTTCATTTCCTCCTGGTAATTCGAAGATGCTTGACATGAATAGTAATAATGGAGACTGGAAATGGAACCATGCCTTTATGTGAACAACCTCTCCATCAGGGGTTTCAATAAATGATCGCTTCACATACCAATATTTGGTTGATTTCCGATCTCAGCCGGACACATTGAGCCGACAGCCCGTTCCCGCAGTTAGCCGAACGCCCCCGAGGCCCCATCCGGGACCCGGGGCGACATTTTCCCAGTTGAGGGAATGGTGGACATAAGTTTCGATAGGTCCGGTGACCATGCACCGCCCTCGGCGTCCATCACGGCGTTCACGACCTGCTCGGCGAGCCTGCGGAGCAACTCCCGCATGTCGATGGCGCCGTCGTCGAAACGGGGCACGGCGAGCATGTCCGGCGTCGGGTCTGATAAGATTTCCATAGCGGTCTTCGTCCTGTCCTAGAACCTGTTGTTGTGGTGATTTCAGATTCTAGGACGAAGGCCGTTCTTCGTTAAACGGACGCTAGGGCGTCACCCTTACACCAACATTTTCGACGCGATCACACCTACTCGGTGGAGGCGGTCCCCCAGGCGGTGAAGGTGAGGGGGATCCAGCCCGAGGGGATGTAGGGAAGCGATAGTAAAGTCATAGATGCGGGCGCGTTGGCTAAAATGGGTCGGCCGAGATTGACCAATCTCGGCCGACTTTATTTGGCTATATTAATCCGACGCTAACACCGGGCGCACGGAGCCTGAGGGCCTCCCTGACCCTTATCCTTCTAGCCATGCTGTACCTCCTTGGTCTCGGCTGCATAAGCAGCCGGAACTTACCAGGAGGCGGTGCCGATGGGAATATCGGAGGTGCCAAACAGCAATATTCGGGATGTGGGCGGACGGTGCTTAAGCACAATATCGCCGGTGTCAAAGAGGGCGATTAATCACGTGAACGAGCATCATTGGTTTTTGATATAGAGTTGATGATGAAATATTCTCTTTTAAATAATCCTCCGCAGCGGTCAACTTCGTAACACTTATCAATTAGATCGATATCGGGCAACCTGGAAACATCAATATAGGCATTATTATCTGATATAACCTCAAGCAGTTTATTCCTTTGCTTGGTATCAAGTCGCCAGTCGATACGGTCCATAGCATCAATTACCAAGGGGTAGCTGAGGTAAAAAAGTTCCTCATCATATGCAAGCAAATAAGGTGCATCAATGAACAAGAGAAGAGCTAAGGCCTCTGAATCAATATCAATAGACTCACTATTTTGAAGAAGGCTTAAAAGGAAATTGGAAATGCTAGCTTCAAATTCTTCAATGCGTTCACCAGAATTATAAATATCGCTGTTTTAGAAATTCAAAATAAAAGTGAAATCGTTTTTATATACTAATTTGTTGATTTCCGATTCAAGTTTAGTTTCAACCCTTTTCTCAGAAGAACGCAGAAGAAAGTCAAATAGATAGAAATTGTCTAATGAAGTTTTGGTTGCAAAGTCTACATCACTAAGAAGAGAAACGATAGACGGGCATGAATCGATTTTGTATCCCCACCCAAGTTCATTATCGTCAGATGAAACTGAGGACAGAAACCAAGCATCCCTCCAAGAGAGAGACGAAGAGCCGTGACTTATATAGTTAATTAAAGCCGGAGATAGAGCCTGCTGAATAATAAGATTTTTAATAACAGGGTAACGACGGTCATCGACAATAGTCAAGTTGTCGATATTCAGCTCATCTACGAGATACACTTCTTCATTTTTCAGAAAAATGTGCGAGAGAAGACCCAGTCGATCCGAACCTTCTCTATGCCTATGGTAAATAGATAATGACTTAACCCCAACAAGCGCTGAAAGTAAGTCCGCCTCAACGAGCAAGGAATATAAAAAACCTTTCCGCTGTTGAAATAAGGCGAAATCATCTGGAAAGAATATTTTATAAGCAACGACAGCGGCCAATCCATCATCGTCTTCTTCATTGGTTAATCCAAGAACACTCTTGTACGTCATAATCTCATTAAAGAAATCCGTCGCCAGTCTTGCCTCTGAAAATCCAGGAGCAATCGCATTGATCAGCTCATTTGAGATATTGAGCCCATATTTAGCTACGCTATCAATTAAATGCTCTCTAGCTGAGAAAAGGTCAATATAGGGAACTACTGGAAGGATAAAATCAAATAACTTAACTCGGTCGTCAGAGATATATAAATCATCGGAAATTAAGTAGATGAACTTAACTGGGTTCCCACTCCCGCTCTTTCTTAAATTGACACACTTATTTAAGAACGCTAGCTCTTCAATTATCATCGGAGCGACATCTGGCGCCCTATCTAAATCCTCAAACACAAAACATCGAAATTCGATGAAATAATCAAATTGATTATGGTCTGCAGATTTTGATCAATAACGGATACACCGTTGCTGTCAAGTTCAATCGCGAATTCGCTGACTGACAACTTCTTGATTGAGTTGATTCCGCCCAAGAAGCTCAACGCGAAGTACACAGCTATGCCGACCATGAGACTAAAAAGGAATAACAGCGATACCCTAATAACGATGGAATCAAATAAAAACTTTGAATATACAAGGGTACCGATTAGGAGCATTATTGACAGGTAGATAGCAGCATTAATTTTCCTTTTCTTTGTAATAGGTATGGATAAACAGGCAACTCCTGCACTTGCCAAATCAAATTCTTTGGAATATTGAATCAGTTGATTCAATATTCCAAGCTCGATTGAATTCCGATATTCATTGGTATTTTTTAAACCGCGATTAGCGGGGTCTATAAAATTTATAGTTGATAGGACTGCGATTTTCGTGCTTTTAAACTTATCTGAGTGCATCACGTAGTTTATTAGGGACGATTTACCACTTCCAAATGGGCCTGTAACCGCAGCATTCCGCACCTGGTCAGAAATAAAAATAAAATGCAGGTCATCAAGGTAGGGCGACATCGACTCATCATCGGGCACCGTCGCCACCATAGATTGTTTCATGAATTCACGCAGCCTAACAAGAATGCGCCAAACTGAATGGAACGGCAATCTAATAACATGACAATCCCCAATAATCAGTCAACCAAATTACAAGGTCAACGAGCGGACATTAACATCATGCACCAGGCAGCGAACGCCTAAGGCAATGATACTCTCTGACACTTTAATGGAGTACATTGGTCTAATTTTTTTCGCCAAACGGTAGCCTGAAAATCGGACTGCCGGAGTACGTTATGGCGCAGAACGGCCATGGTCCTAATAAGAAACCCGCAACGTCAGGCTTCATCCTCCCCAAAAAGTCTGATGTTGTGATGATTTCAGGCGCTAGGAGCAATTGCCTCAATTCGTTAAATGGGCACTCAACGCAGCAGCGGATAACTAAATAACAATCCATTGCGTCGTTCGCGATGTCATGGAACAGATTCTTAATGTCGATGAGGGTATGATCCAACGCGAACGCGCAGTGTAGCATCCTGTTCATGCGTCATGCTCTTTCCAGTAGGTTGTTATAGCAGACGAAATCCCACCTTGCCCGACATGGAAATGGCCCCAATAGGGGCCGTTTCCATTTATATGCATTAGTTTCTATGTCATCTTGGGACAAGCCGAAAACAATCAACTTTATCTGTTACGAGAATTAAAAAAGGAAATGAAATCAAACTTTCGCTCGATCGATCTGATTCCAAAAATATCCTGATTCATACCCCTCATAGACAATGAATCGGTTCCATCGGGCTTAAATACCGAAACGGAGTCCACTCGTTGCCAGCCCAACCGTTCAGGAGACAAAATAACCTTGTTGACACACTTAACATTTTCAAGCTTAAGAGCATCGTCCTCAGTTATGCCGTCCCCGTAATAGTAAATAAAATACAGATTGTCATAGTTAATACGTTCTCTACGGCGATACCATTTCTCCGCAGCTTCGCTTTCTAGCGTATCGTGATTAAAATAAACAGTAATGTCGTCAATTTTACCAACAGGGTGACCGAGATCTGTCTTAATGAAACGGATATCTTCAGACATGTAATGACGAAGATCGCAGCACATGCGAATAAAGTCATCTTGCTTTATGTATAAATTAACGGTTGGAGACAAGAACTGACGACCCAGATGATTGTAAATAACGCCACCTATACAGTTAGAACAAATAATAGAAAAGTTATCGTTTAATACACCGTTACGATAGCGGCGATCCCAAACAAGCTTGCCAATTGTTTTAAGCGGGTTTTTCATAACAAAGCTCCTTCAAACATCTCAGAGTAGACACCGGGAGGCATCTTTACCGTTAAGCCATTCCACCCAATCGAAACAATCTTCAAACACGCGTTTACCAGACCATGGAATTCGAGCCATAACGTTAAAGGTATTGTCCTGACGAAAGCCATCAATACTGCGATATCGATTGGCGTCAAGATTGAAAACGTCAGATCCTGAAATGCTATTGTCGCAGGTAAATAGAACCTTTCTGTAGGGCAAACTAAGAAAGCGATGAATCAAACCTTGATTCTCTTCCAAGTCCCATGTAGTGGCGATGAGTCGCATATCGCGGCCATCAAATCGTTTGGCTCTTCTTTCCCAATCAACGAGCGCCTTATCGGTGCTTTCGGAATGAGGGCAACAGACGGTAATATCACCCAACAAAAGCGCGGGCTTACCATTAGCCAAATCCTCACCAGGAGCTGCAACAGGGGTAATGGCAATATATTTATCTATATCATTGACAAATCTTAAATAAGATTCACCGCGAATTAACGTATTGACCGTAGGGCTGTTGAATTGAAGTCCCATATCGCTGTAAAGAATTCCGCCTATACAGTTTTGACTAACCAATGAAAATCCGGCATCCTTGATTTTATAACGTTGTTTGTGAACATAACGAAAGCGGTTAAGCATCCAAGCTCTACGCTCAATTGCCGAAATATATTTAATCATGGTTACCCCGAATGCCTATAAAACCAGATGCGAAGTGAATGGCGTTCTTAAACCTATCACGCCTGGCAAAAACTGCAGTCTCGACCAATGCTGAGACCAATACAGTAATGAAACCTTTCAAAGCAATGCCGACAAACCCATCAACAAAAACAAATTGAGTAACAGCGAAACTGAAAGAACATGCAAGAGCAGCAGTGCACGCATAACTCAAATGATCCAGATAATGTTCGAGGGTCTTGCCGTTCTTAAAATACAAATTAAAGACCAAGCGAGCGCCATACAGGAAATTAACAGATACCAAACTGACTATCGTTCCTAGAACAACACCATATAGTCCCAACGCATTGACCAGCAACAAATTAAGCGCGACATTCAAAACGGCCTCAACAACCATACGCCCTTTCATCTGCCACCAGATTCCAGTCGCATTCTCATATAGCGAGCGAATGTCTCCTATAGTTCTTGCGTAAAAATAAATACTGAATAAAACTGCCATACCAAAGGGAAGTAGCATCGCATCGCCTACCCATAGTTCAATAAACGGCTGAAACAACACGACAAGGCAGGCAGTGCAGACGCCTGAAACCATCGCATACATAAAAGAAAATAACCTCAGATCCTGATAATTCTTCTCAGGAGTTTCCACTGCCACGCTGTTGCCTATCGAATTACCAACGGCAGAGTTAATAGTACTAAGTACACTAAAGATAGAGCTAATGACACAGAAATAATTACTATACTGGGCGACCGAAGTAAGCCCGAGAAAAGTGGATATAACGATACTATCCATAGAGTCTCTGGTCGTAGAGCAAATACGGTTGACCATCAACCCGCCAACATGCTTGCGAATCTCTGCCTTTCGCTCTTTGCTAAGGTACAGTCCTTTGATTCTAGAGTCTCGGTATTCCGGAAAACAATAGTCTGTCAAACAAGCCGTAATTAAATTGCTTGCAATAGTCATCGCCGGTAAAAGCAAAATATACAAATAAAAATTAGGAGCGATAATTAATACTAAAAGTTGAGCAGAGTACATTAAAAGCGAGGCGATCATATTCACCTTACTTATCAGATCGTTTCTCTGATAGGCGCTAAGAATTGATTGCTTATAGGCGTACATTAAGTAACTAATTGCTGTATTAGAGAGATAGACAAGGTATGCAGTTTTTAGATTGACATCAGACGGAGCGGTTCCTTTAACAAAAATATCCAAGAAGGGGACCAAAGCGATTCCACATGCAAGAACAACAAGGCCAATATTGCGATATATTTTTTTGAAATATGCTAAATACGCTCCAACAAGTTCCGTATCGCCCTCGGCAGCAGGCTTATACATGCAGAACACAACCGCAGACGAAAAACCAAGCTCTGCAAGACTCAGCATCTGCAAGACCGACGAAAACAATCCGTTGAGACCGAGATAATCTGCTCCCAACCGAGAAATGAACAAAGATCTTGTGACAAATGGACCCAAGACAGAAATTAGTCGGTAAATGAAACCCCAAACAATATTCCTTTTAGCAAGCTCTTTTCTGCTCGACACTTAGCCACCTCTTAATTTGAAGAACGCAACGCACGGTATAGCAAACCGTAGATTCTAAAAAAACCAAACCAGTATTTAGTAATGAACCGCAATACCAACAAATCAGGTCTTCTGGCATCGCATGTCATATATCTACAATTGAGGTAACATTTTTTTGATTCCTCAGAAAATGAGCTCCAATCCTCATACTCATCAATGCTTTTAGAAAGCAAAAGTGCAAAAACGTGCAGTATCTTTTCGGAAGCAATACGAGATAAGTCGTGGTAGGAATTAGATCGATAGTAGCGCCAACGGTCCCCCCAAATCTCAAAAGTTTCAAGAACTCTTCTATTAATTTTTGAATGCTGAACGCTGTCGGTACGGATACGGTAGCCGTATAGACACGCAGGGAGGTCAATGACTCTGTCTGTATGCAAATACAGTTTCCAGAGAATATTCTCATCATCATTTATTCGACCCGAAAGACCGTCACGAATCGAAACGCGAATATCGGTATAGATTGATTTC
>UMHQ01079597.1_pt1 | contig 55523 bp, 47 predicted proteins | sample 1965531 | NCBI WGS metagenome assembly UMHQ01 (sample SAMEA4836098, study PRJEB28245) | human gut metagenome | biome: gut microbiome; material: fecal sample | place: Denmark | collected 2008 | reverse complement strand
TGCGGCCGGGGTCCTCTTTTATCCTTCCAGTGTCCAAAGAAAATTTTCCAGTTTCAAACGGTTGCCCACCGTGGTCCCCTCGGGGAGGAGAAACATGGTGATGGAGTGGGGCTGCCCCTGGTCGGAGACCAGGTCGGCGTAGTCCCCCTGGATGGCGGCCACCGTGTAAAAAATCGGGTCCATATGCCGGCGCTCCTTTCCGCTTCCGGCGCTCCGCCAGTATATTGGCGGAACATCCAGTAAACTGATCTTGCAAAATTCGAGTTTTTTCCCTATCCTGGATATAGGCCCTGTTTAAACCATGTCAACATCCCCCAACGGCGGGGCTTTTCCCGCCATACCGCGTTGATTTTCCTTGCAATACACAAAGGATTGCCGCGTCAAACCGCCTCGTCCGGCGAAAAAATCCCTCGCCGCTGGGCACATTTCCATGCTTTAAACAGGGCCTGGATGACAGAGCTGGTTTCACCGCTCCAGAAAAAGAGAGGGGATGCCCCGTGTCCGGTGAGAAAAGACGGTCGCTGAATGAAAATCTCTCCCGCAACCTCAGCTTGATCTACACCCTGCGGCGGGAGACGGAGAAGATCAACCTGGCGGAGTTTGCCAACCAACTGGGAATCGGCCACACCACCTTACAGAATATCCTCCGCCAAAAGTGCAATTTGACCCTGGACACGGTGGACCTCATCGCCCAACGCCTGGACTTCCCCGCCCTTCAGCTTCTGGCCGACCAGTACCCGGAGACCGACCTGACCCGGGGCGCCCTCCTTCTGGAGATGGTGGGGATGTGCGGCGGCCTGACGCCGGAGCGGCGCATGCGGGTGGCCATGCAGCTGTGCCGGGTGCTGGAGGAGCTGGCAGAGGAGGAGACGGCGGGGTTCAGCGGATGATGTCCCACTGGACCGGGCGGTAAAAGAGCTCCTCCACCTGCTCCGGGTCCCGGGTCCGGCCCAGCACCCACATGAGCTTGGTCACCGCCGCCTCCAGAGTCATGTTATAGCCCTCCAGAAGGCGGTACTTCTCCTTCACCTGATAGCCCACCTGATAGACCGCCATGTCGCTCCCCTCATAGGGCACCTGGGTGAGCATGACGATGGTCTTGCCCGCCTGGAGCCACCGCTCCACCGCCTGGGCGAAGGGGCCGGAGCCGCCCCCCGGCAGGCCGCCCACCCCGAAGCTCTGGAGGATGACCGCCTGATAGCTGTCCTCCAGGGCGGCCAGGGCCTCGGTCCCCATGCCGGGGATCAGGGTGAGGAGAAGGACCCGGTCCTCCAGAGTGTGGTAGAAGTCGGGGGACTCCTTGGCGTCCAGGGCGGGGAGATAGCGGATGAGCCGCCCGTCCCGGATGACCCCGATCTCCGGGTAGTCCACGCTGGAGAAGGCGTTGAAGCTCTTGGTGCGCTCCTTCCGGGCCCGGGTGCCCAGGATCACCTTGCCGTCAAAGACCAGACTGACCCCCCGGGAGCCCTCCGAAGCGGCGTAGAGAAAGGCGTTATATAAATTCATCCGGGCGTCGGTGTTCTCCAGACAGATGGACTTCTGGGAGCCGGTGAGCACGATGGGCTTGGGGGAAAACTGGATCAGGTAGGACAGGGCCGCCGCGGTATAGGCCATGGTGTCGGTGCCGTGGGTGACCACAAAGCCGTCGTACTGGTCGTAGTGCTCCTCAATGGCCCGGGCCATCCGCAGCCAGTGGCTGGGCCCCAGGTTGCTGCTGTCCAGGTTCATCAGCTGGATGGTCTCCACCCGGCACAGCTCCCCGATGGCGGGGACATAGCCCAGAATCTCCCGGGAGGTGATGGCCGGGGCCAGCCCCTGGCCCGTCTCCCTGGAGGCGATGGTGCCCCCGGTGGCCAGCATGAGGATGTGCTTCATCAAAATTCCGCCTCCTGTCGAGGCCCGCGGGGGCCCTATGTAGGATTACAGAAAGGTCTCCACCGCCCGGCGGGCGGAGTAGAGCTCGGTGAGCCGGGCGGCCAGCGCGGAGGAGTTGTAGCCCAGGGCTCCCACCGGGCAGTGGGCCACGCAGGACATGCAGCTGATGCACTTGTTGTCAGCCCACAGCAGGGTCTTGGGGTCCATGGCCCCGGTGGGGCACACCTGGGCGCAGAAGCCGCACCCCAGGCAGATGTCCCAGTCCCGGTCCTTTTTCACCGGCACCGCCGGCTTGGGGGCGGGGGAGGGGTTGCCGGGCACCTCCGCCTCGGTCCAGCCGGGCTGGGAGAGCTTCTCCTTCACCCCCTGGACAAAGGCGTTCAGAGCCGCCATGTCCTCCTCGTCCGGGCGGCCCACGCCCAGAGTGGGGGCGAAGATGTGGGGGGTGATGACGGCGGCGGCCCCTACGCAGCGGAAGCCCCGCTCTCCCATCTCCCGCTTCATCTGGGCCAGGGCGTCGTCGTAGTGCCGGTTGCCGTAGGTGGCCAGGATCACGCAGGGGGTGTTGTCCCCCTTCAGACCGTCCAGCAGTCCGGGCACCGCCGGGTGCTGCCCGGCGTACACAGGCAGGGCCAGAACCAGCAGGTCCTCCGGGGTGAACTGCTTCTCCTTCTTGTTGGGGCCGGTGAGCTCCAGCAGCTCCGCCTCCCCCTCAAACAGGGAGCAGACGGCCTCCAGGGCCCGCTTGGTTCCTCCGGTGGGGCTGAAATAGGCCCCGGTTACGTGTGTCATACAATCTTCCCCTTTCCTCATTTGTTTGACTTGGTGGAAAAGAGGGGGCCGGACGGCCCCCTCCCAGGCTGTCGGAAAAGCCCAAGGACTTTTTCGACAGCCTGAAAAATGCCGTTACTTTTGCGCCGCAACAGCGGCGCAAAAGTCCTCGCTTCGCTTGCTGGAATCCTTGCACAGCAAGGCTTCCGGGGCATTTGATCCCATTCGAGGCGGGCGGCTGCCCCCTTGAGTTCCCCCGCCCTGACGCAGGCGGATCTTATCCTGTACAGGTTTTTCGATAAACTGAGAGGGGGCCGGACGGCCCCCTCTTTTGTTTTGGCAGAATTCTCCTTACAGGCACTGGAGATATTTTCCGTACAAAGTCATGCTCAGCTCGTCCCCGATGGCGTGGACGTGGTCGGCAGTGATCCAGCCCTCCTGGAGCCCCAGCTCCTCCAGACAGCCCACATAGCGTCCGGTCTCGTCCTGGATCTCCTTGATGGTCTGGCCGGCGGTGAGCAGGCTGTCCGCCGTACCGGCATCCAGCCAGGTGAACCCCTTCTCCAGGGGGATGACTTGGAGCTGCCCCCGGCGGAGGTACTCCAGATTCACGTCGGTGATCTCCAGCTCCCCGCGGGCGGAGGGCTTCAGGTTCCCGGCGATCTCCATGACCTGGTTGTCATAGAAGTAGAGGCCGGGGACGATGTAGTTGGACTTGGGGTGGCGGGGCTTCTCCTCAATGGAGATGGCCCGGCCGCTCTCGTCGAACTCCACCACGCCGAAGGGGCGGGGGTCCTCCACCCAATAGCCGAAGACGGTGGCCCCGGACCGGCCGGCGGCGGCCTGCTTCAGGGTGGCGCCCAGGGAGGGGGCGTAGAAGATGTTGTCCCCCAGCACTAGGCACACGTGGTCGGTGCCCACAAACTCCCGGCCGATGAGCAGGGCGTCGGCGATGCCCCGGGCCACCGGCTGCTCCGCGTAGGTGATCTGCAGCCCGTACTGGCTGCCATCCCCCAGCAGGGCCCGGAAGGTGTCTGTCTCCCCGGGGGGGACGATGACCATAATATCAGAGATCCCCGCCTGCATCAAAATGGCGATGGGATAATAGATCAGCGGCTTGTCATAGACGGGCAAGAGCGGCTTACACACCGGCTTGGTCATGGGATAAAGGCGGGTGCCCTTTCCCGCGGCTAATACAATACCCTTCACAGCATCCTCCTGTTTTCTGTCGGCTGCCTCTTAACGAAATGGAGCAAAGTGCCCCATTAGGTCGTCAAAATCCCGAAACAGCCTGGATTTCTGACCCATTCAATATATCATGTTCCATAACCCTTTTCAAGGGGCATTCCATTAAGAGTTTATGAATATAGGCGCGAAGGGGGCTGGACCTAGTTCTCCCGGTCTGCGGAGCCGTCCGGCACGCCGGCGGGAAGATCCGCGAACTGCCTCAGAAGGGCCATGCAGCGGTTCAGGCAGGACTCCAGGTCCTCGGCCCCGTCGGAGCTGAAGCTGAAGCGGAGGAGCTCCGCGGCGAAGCTCAGCTTCAGGTGCTGAAGGGTCAGCTCCCGGTGGAGCTCCGGCTCCTCTCCGATCAGGACATAGATGGGGACGGAGAGGGCGCGGGCCAGGCAGCTCAGGCTCTGGAGAGAGGGGTTCCCCTCCCCGCGCTCATAGGCGGACAGGCTGCTGGCGGAGATGCCGGAGCGGTCCTCCAGCGCCTCCAGGGAGAGGCTGCACCGCCTGCGCAGCATACGGAGCTGTGCGCCGAACCTTTTTCGCAGTTCTTCCTGCGTCAATGCGGCATCCCCTCCTTCCTTAAGCTGATTCGCTTGCTAAGAACAGGATACCCGATTCCAAAAATTCTGTCAATTCCTCATTTGCATCGGTCATATACAGCGGGAGCGCCGCGCAAGCCGCCCCAGCGTCTGGCACAGGATACGGAAATCAATGGGTTTGGAGATGTGTGCGTCCATACCGGCCGCTGTGGTGGCGGAGATGTCCTCAGCAAAGGCGTTGGCAGTCACCGCCAGAATGGGGATGGTTCCGGCATCCGGCCGGTCCATGGCGCGGATGGCCCGGGCCGCTCCGCAGCCGTCCAGCAGCGGCATCTGCATGTCCATCAAAATGGCGTCGAAGGAGCCCGGAGGGGACTGCCGGAACTGCTCTACCGCCTCCGCCCCGTTCCACGCCCGGGTCACCTGAACGCCCTGAGCGGCGAGCAGCTCAACCGTGATCTCCATATTGATCTCGTTGTCCTCCGCCAGGAGAATGTGGAGGCCGTCCAGCGTGAAATCCGTAGTCTCCGCAGCCTGGGAGATCGTCTCCCGGGACTCCTCAGCGGCGGCAAAGGGGAGAATGACGGTGAAGGTGCTGCCGCGGCCCGGCTGGCTCTCCACCTGGATCTCTCCGTCCATCTGGGCCACCAGGTTCTTGGTGATGGACATTCCCAGTCCAGTGCCAGACGCCTGCTTGGGACTGAAGCGCAGCTCTCTGGCGTATGGTTCATAGAGGCGCTTCAAAAACTCTGCGGACATGCCGATGCCCGTATCGGCCACTACGAATTTATATTTGGCATACTCCCCCTCGTCCATCTGCGCCACGCTGAGAGAGACAGAGCCCCCCTCCGGGGTGAATTTCAGGGCGTTGGAGATCAGGTTGTTCAGAATCTGACGCACGCGGAACGGGTCTCCCATCAGAGGCCGGGGGGACAGGTCAAACCGGACGGAGAGGGTCTTGCGGTCCCGCTCCGCCTGAACCCGGAAGGGAGCCAGACACTCCTCCACACAGCCGCACAGGTCGAAGCTGCGGCGGTCCAGCACCACTTTTCCCTGCTCCATGCGGGACATATCCAAAATATCGTTGATCAGCTCCAGCAGATAACGGGTGGACGATGTGATCTGCTTCAGATATCCGGACACCCGTCCCGCGTCCTCCGCGTGCTGCCCGGCCAGCTCGCTCAGCCCCAGAATAGCGTTGAGGGGGGTGCGCATATCGTGGGACATATTCCGGAAAAAGGCCTGCTTGGATTCCTCGTTTTTCCGCGCCAGCTGGAGTGACTCCTCCAGCAGCTGACGCTCCTTCAGCTGCTGCTGCTTCTCCTGCTCCACCTCCCGGAAGGACAGCACGACCTCCTCCGGGGCCAGGGACTCATCAAAAAGCACCCGCACGCTTACCCAGCGGTACTTCTCCCCGAACCGGCGCAGAAAGTCGCCTCCAAAGTCCCGCACCCGCTGTCTGACCAGGGTGCGGATATTGTCAGTGGAGAAGCTTCTGCAGAACTCGGCGAACACGTCGGGCTGAATGACCTCACCGGCGGTCTGAAGCAGGAGCTCGTACGGGCCCGCGGGAGGAATCCGGCTGCGGACATAGTCGGAGCCCTTGATCATCTCATAGGTCTCCTCCTCAAAATCCACCCGATACAGCGCATAGTAGGTATTGCCCAGCACCCGCACCGTCTCGTTGGTACGTTCGATGCGCTGCCCCATGCGCAGTTCCCGCCGGGTCATGACGGCCAGAATGAGCAGCAGTGCAGCAATGATCAGGGCCAGAAGCAGGCCGAACCAGTGCAGGTCTCCCAGGATGCTGGTATAGGGAAGGGTGACAATGGCATACCAGCCGTTGTCCATCCGGGTGTAGCAGACAGTCCGCTGCTCGCCGTTGAGATCATGGATGGAGTCGGAGACGCTGTCCAGCTCCCCGGCCTCAATTTGGGCAATGAGACCGCGGAGATACTGCTGTACCTGGGGTGCAGGCTGCGTCAGGCTGGTCTGCCGGTAGAGAATCGCCCCCGTGCTGTCGCACAGGAAAAAGGAATCGCCCTGTTCCAGATCCACAGAGGCAAAATGAAACCGCTCCGGCAGGATGTCAAAGGCCATAACAGCGCCGCTGCCGGAACATTTCTGTGCGGCGGTAACCACAGGACGTCCGGAGACCGCGTCGGTATAAAGGTCCGTGAAGATGACGTCCCCCTGCGCCGCCAGCGCCGCCTGGTACCAGGCGGCGCTCTCATAGTCGAAGCTGTCGTCCCCGTCCCATGGGTTGGCAGCCACAATGGTCCCGTTCAGCACGACATAGGGGTCCACTACGCCGTCCCCCAGCACGCTGTCCAGACGGCGGAAGTAGAGCTCCAGAAACCGAGCGATGCTCTCCCGCCCCTCCCCGGCCTCCAGGCGGCTGTCCAGAGAGGCGGTGCCGAAGGAGAGCAGGGTTTCATACATGGCCAGGCTGTTGCTCTCCTCGGCGGCAAAGCTGCGGGAGAGGGCGGTGCCCGTGTCCCGGGCGTTGCGCAGCAAGGTGGAGCGAATCAGCAGGATGCCGAGCACGGCCAGCACAACCAGGGCAGCAAAGGCGCACAGGGACAGTCCCAGCTTATTCAGAACCAGCTTCCGGCGGCGGCGCCGCTTGTCTGCCCTGTTCATGGCGCGCTCCGAATTGCCGAGACCGCGGCCTCATAGGCGCCGGCAATCTCCTCCATCTGCGCGGCGGCCGCCTCATAGTCTCCAGAGCGAAAGGCCGCCACCTGGCGGGTAAACAGGAGAAAAAGCCGCCGCAGAGACAGATTTCCGCACATCCCCTTGAGCGTGTGGGAGGCGGCGAGGGCGGCCGTCCAGTCCTGATCCCGAACGGCCTCTTCCAGCCGGGCGTAGTTTTGGTCCTCCAGGAATTTCCCCCAGAAGCGCTCCAGCATAGCCTCGCTGCCCAGAAAGCGCGCCAGGGCGTCCTCCACATCCACGCCGGCGGCAGCCAGCCGTTCTCTTCGAATGGGGTTCATTGTATCACCCTCCGTTTCTTAAAACATGCTGCGCCGGATCATCTCCGGCTTCCCGGACTCATAGAGCCGGGCGAGCTCCTCCTCCGCAGAGAAGAAGCAGTCCAGCAGCCGGGGGCTGAACACTCCGCATGCCCCGCCGCGGATCATTTCCAGCACCTGTTCCCGGGGAATGGGATCTTTATATACCCGCTTACAGCTCAGGGCGTCATACACATCCGCCAGAGAGACCACCTGGGCCCAGACAGAAATCTCCTCTCCGCTCAGTCCATCCGGGTAGCCCCGGCCGTCCCAGCGCTCGTGGTGATGCCGGGCGATGTCGCAGGCGTAGCGGTAGGAGGGGTGCGTCTGAAACTGAGGGATGCTGGAAAGGAGCTTTTCACCCTGAACCGTGTGGGCCTTGATCACCTCATACTCCTCCGGGGTAAGCCGTCCCGGCTTGTTGAGAATGGCGTCCGGGACCGCGATTTTCCCCACATCATGGAGGATGGAGGCCAGCGCAATCTGGGGAACATCCGCCGGAGGAATGTCACGTCCCAGCTCAGTGCGGGTCAGAAGATGGTAGGTGATGTCATGGATGCGGCGGACATGGCCGCCGGATTCCTCGCTGCGGAACTCGATGGCGGCGGCCAGAGTTTCGACCATTCCCTGGTTGAGCTGGATGATTTGCTCCGCCTGACGGAACAGATCCTCCCGCTGGTCCGCCACCACCCGGCTCAGCCGCCGCCGGGCCTGAAACAGCTCCACCACAGACTGGACCCGGCGCAGGACCACATAGGGGACCACAGGCTTTTGGATCACATCCATCACGCCCAGGCGGTATGCCTCCTGCATGACCTGACCGCTGGCCTCGGCGGTAATCAGAAAGATGGGGATGGTTTGGGGAAGCTCCAGCCCGGCCAGGCGCTCCAGCACCTGCAGCCCGTCCAAGCCGGGCATGACCACGTCCAGCAGCACCGCGCACAGCCGCTCGGGGCCGTCCAGGACGGCCGCAAGCCCCGAGGGCCCATCCTCCGCCTCCTGAATGTGGTAGTGGGGAGAGAAGATGAGGGAGAGCAGCCCCCGGTTGATGGCGTCGTCGTCGACGATGAGCATGGTGTTTCCCATGACAGAAGCCTGGTCTGTCTTTGGGGAGATGTCCATAGAAAGCTCCTTTCCGGTCTGGTCAGCGGGAGGGACGCTCCCGCTTATGATCTGCTGCCAGGGACGGCTCAGCCCGCATCCGCCTTCCCGCCGTCCACGGGAAGCAGCGTCAGAAGCCCGGAAGGAGATGCGGAAGCGAGGACCTCCGCCTGGCGCTCCAGCTCCTCCGAGCGCCGGTCAAAGCCCTCCAGCGCGCTTTGCAGGGCCAGACGCAGAGCGGAGATCTTATTCCGATAGCCGGACAGCTCCGCCAGATCCCGGTCCAACGCACAGCGCAGCTGGGCGCGCGCATCCTCCTCCCGCGCCAGGCTCTCCTCCCGCAGCCGTCCGGCGTAGGCCCGGGCATCCAGCAGGGCGTCCGCCACCATGGCCTGCTGCTTTCTGAGGGCATCCCGCTCCTCCCGGAGGCTCTGCAGCTCCTGCTCCAGAGCCCGGACTCGGCTCCAGGCGTCCACGGCCTCCTGCTCCAGCTCCTGCACACGCGTCTGGGCGCGCTGCAGCGCCTGATCCGCCTGCGCCTCCTTCTCCAGCAGCCGCCTGGAAAACTCCTCCTCCCGGGCGGTAATGTACTGGAACACGCCCTCCTTTTGATAGCCCCAGAAGCCTTTCTTCAATTCGTCCAGCTGCATAACCAGACCTCCCTTTGGTTATTTATATTGGATTTCCTTGCGCTGAATGGTCCCCCAGTGCACTTTCTTCCTCCGATATCCGATCAGAGCCGTTATCCGGACCCAGGCCATCACGAAGCGGAGGCAGGAGACTTCCACCGCGCACAGCCCCACCGCCTTGAAAACATCAGAGAGCGCCAGGGTCAGGTCCACCGTGTGGATTCGGGCAAAAAAGGCGGTCAGGGAGAGAATGGCGGTGTAGACCACATAGACGGCAAAGAAGGCGACCATAAATGGAACATTGATCAGATCCACGGCGACGGCCAGCACGGTGGCCAGAAGGCCGAATACTTCAATATAGGGCGAAAACAGTTCGTAAATGAGGAAGTAAAAATAGGAGACGAAGCTGACCGCGCCGTATTTGAGATTGGCCAGAATGCGCCGGTGCTTCATCATGGTTTGAAAAAGCCCGATATGCCAGCGCCGCCGCTGGCGGCACAGGTCCCGCAGGTGTTCCGGCACCTGCGTCCAGCAGATGGCGTCGGCGGCGTACCGAATGAGGTAGGGTAGGCCGTGTTCCCGGCAGAACACATGGAGCTTAACAACCAGCTCCATATCCTCCCCCATGGTGGAGGGATCATAGCCGCCGGTCTGGATGACCAGCTCCTTTTGGAACAGGCCGAAGGCGCCGGAGATGATAATATTCCCGTTGAATTTGTCAAACAGGATGCGGGAGGCCAGGAAGGACCGGTCATATTCCAGCACCTGCATGCAGGCCAGCAGCTTTTTGGGCATGCTGTAGCGGATGATGCGTCCGGTTTCAATTTCCGCACCGTTGCAGGGGCGCACCGCACCGCCCACCGCCACCACCTGGGCGTTCTCCAGCAGAGGGCGCACAATTTTTTCCAGGGAGTCGCACTGCAGGACGGAGTCCGCGTCGATGCAGAGAAAGTAGGGGTAGGCAGCCACATTGATCCCCATGTTCAGCGCGTCCGCCTTTCCGCCGTTTTCCTTGGTGATCAGCGTGATGGGGACCTTCCATGCGCGGGATTCGTATACCGCCTGAGCCGGCCGGCAGGCAACCCGGCGCTGAATGGGCCGGTCGATCGGCTGCAGGCGGAAGGCGTCCCGAAGGATCTGGACGGTGTTGTCGGAGGAGCCGTCATCCACCACAATGATCTCATAGAGCTTATAGTCCAATGCCAGAAGGGATCGGATGGTAGCCTGAATGGTCACTCCCTCGTTGTGCGCGGGGACCAGAATGGATACCGGCACATAGTAGTCATTGGACAGCTCATTGCGAAGCAGGACGCGCCGCTTACCGGCGTACAGATCCGAAGATCCCACCGCCACAGACAGGAAGAGAAAGCTGGCGTAGCCGATCATGTACAGGATAAAAAAGCCTTCCACAAACAGGAGGAGCATCTGAATGGTTTCTCTCATAAAACGGCCTCCTCCGAGGAATCTGCCGCGGGCTCCGCCGGGTACTCTGCCAGCGTCCGGGCCTCCAGACGGTAGAGAAGCATCTCACGGGCATACCGATCACTGCCGGCGGTGACCTCCAGCAGGTCAGTATCGGACAGCTGGTGGGCCTCCAGGCTTTCGGACGCGTTGCAGCGCACATACCAGTTCGGGCTGCGCATGGCCTGGAGCAGGGCCTCCACCACCTCCCCGCCGGAGTAGCGGGCCAGGGCGGAAGCGCTGATGGCAGCGTACTCCCAGCGGAGCGGGTCCGGGTCCCGCACAAACCGCAGCAGGATAGGGAGCGCCGGGGGATGGGGATAGCGCTCGAAATACCGGATCGCGGCAAAGTGCAGCTCCTTGTCCTGGGAGGAATCCTGCAAAATCTCCAGCATGGCGGCGCGGTGATCTCCACTTTGAAAGCGGATATAATCCAGAATGGCCCGCTGGACCTGCGGGGGAAACCGGCGGAAGGATTCCCAGAGCTTCTGAATGAGGTCCTCCCCGCAGCCGGTAAAGGACAGAAGCGTCTCCACAATCACTTTGTGGTGAAGGGGAACCGCCTGTCCGCTGCGGAGCATCCCCAGGGCCTGGACAATCACCTCCGCGCTTCCAAAGGCGCACAGGGCCTTCAGTGCGTTGACCCGGCAGTACAGATCGTCCCGCTCCATGTAGGCAGCAATGACCTGCTGGATCTGGCTGATGGGCAGATGGCGCTGGAGCTGATGACGGGCCAGAAAATGGCAGTAGTAGGCCGCCTGCGTGCTCTCGCGCCGGAGATAGACTGTGGCGAGGTACAAAAAGACCGGCTGCATCTGAAAGAGATACTGCTGAAAAACCGGTTCTGCCGCCGAAGCCCGGTCCAGATAGCGGTCGAAGGCCAACAGGCCCCGCACCCGGGAGAGCTTCCGGTCCATGCGGGAGAGATGTCGCTTTTCCACCTTTTTTCCCTCCTGGATGCGCCGGAGCTGCGCGGCCACCAGGTGGTCGACATCCGACACGCGCCGGGCCATCCTGCGCGATCCGGCACGCAGAGAGGCAGCGTAAAGCAGATTGAAGCACAGCATGCTCAGGCACACCAGCCCATACCCATATAAAAGAATCTCTGCCCCCATGGGCGGCCTCCTCTCTTCTGAAATGCTCAAGGGCCGGGCTGCGTCCAATGCTCCTGAAGGATATAGTAAGACTCCTTCAGGCGCTCGTGCCAGGTGATGTCACGCCCCCAGCCCTCCAACGGAAAGGGGGCCATCGTGATGACGGCGTCCGTGCCGGAAGCGGCGGACAGCCCCGCATATATCTCGTCAATGTGGATGTACTCTACCCCATAATGCTCATAGTAGTCGTCGTGGATCACCATTTCGACAGGGGAGGCGAAATTCAGAAGCTGCCATGGAATCCGAATTTCCACCCCATGTTCTGCAAAGCAGAAATCGGCCAGGGAGTCGTAATCTGCCGCCTCCGGGTCGGCATTTCCGCAGCGGAGTGCGCCGGTCTCATAGGTAACGGCGGGGAGCCACGTGCCGGCAGGGACCGGTTCCGCCCGCTGAACCATGACGGAGATGGGGCGAAAAATTGGAGAATCCAGGCCTCTTAGCTCATAATAGGCGTCCTCACGGGCCAGGTCATAGGCGTGCATGGCCCAGAGAATTTCATAGCGCTCCTGGACGACCACCCGGCTGTTTGTTCTTCCATCAATGCAGAGGATAAAATCACAGGCCCGCTCAAAAGAAATATCATAATTTTCGCAATAGGGGCTGCCTGATTGAGGCGTGGTGTCAATGGGGATATACAGCGCATCAGCTTCTGGATCGTAGGCGGGGGCCTCTGCATAGAAGTACAGGTATTTTTCATCATACTTCATGGACAGGGAGCCGCTTCCGGCCTCCAGCACCACATCCTCCTCCGACCATTCAGAGGGATCGCCGTCCACCGTGCAGACGGCGGCCCCCTCCTCCCCCAGATGAAAGGCCATAAGTCCATAGCCCTGGCCGTCTGTCTGCATATCCTGCCAGAGGGGGTCCTTGAATTCAAACGTGGCGTAAGAGGTATTCCAGGTGCGCCGGTCCCACACATCCTGCCAGGTGGAAATGAAAAGGCCGGCCCATCCCGCGTCTCTTGTATCCTGCCATACCCGCAGCAGCATCTCCCCCTGCTGCTCTTCGGTGAGGGGACCCTCCCCCTGAAAGACAGGAACCCGCGAGGTGGAAAAGCCGCAGCCCGCAGCCACCACCGGCATGGTATGGTACCGCCCCAGAAGGTGGATATACCCATGGTAGACGTCCGAGGTGTCCAAGTTTTCCAGCGCCGTCCCCAGCTCCAGCCGCTGTTCCGGCGTGAAGTACTCCAGAAAATCCGGACAGAAGTAGCTGAGGCGGTAGGAGGCAAAATAGCCGGACTGAAGTTCCTCCGTGGGAAGGATGTTCTCCGCATCAATCTGATTGTATTTCAGATATCGCGCGGCATACAGGTCTGTGTAAGAAAAGGGGTCGTTGGACGGGTCATTCACAAAGGAAATCAGCCGCTGCGCCTGATACTTGCTGCTCTCATAGTCCGTGATTTCGTCCATCACCCTGGCCATCAGGACCTCAAAGCGGGACGCCTCCGGTCCTGTGACGAAATAGGTGCCCTCATAGGCGCTGGGGTGCTGGGTGCTCTCATTGGTATAGGCAATGTTTCCGCTGTCCCACTCATGCCCCACCAGATACCCGATCACCCAGGGGGAGAGATCCCACTGGTAGTACCCGGCGCCGCTGGTGTCTCCAAGGGTGATCAGCTTCCGCCCATGGATGACATCCACCGCCGCGCGCCCGTTTTTCAAAAGCAGATCCAGGAAATCCTCGTCATACACATCCTCAGCCCCATAATTGGCGGAATCGGACACCTGGAGGCCCTGCAGCAGGTAAAGCGGATCGTCATGGGCCATGTTGAATGCATAGAGGGCCTCGTAGAAGCTGCTGTCCATCACCGTATAGACCCGGATGGTGTTGGCGCCCATCGCCCGAATCTGCTCCAGCCAGCGGAGGTAGTCCTCCGTCTCCGGCTCAAAGTCCAGTACAGAGCCTCCTGGCAGGTTGGAGGATACATCCACGCCGCGGATGGAAAAGGATTCCCACTCCCCGTCCCCGGTCCGGCGCAGGATGTCTCTGCCGCGCGTTTTGAATACGGCGGCAGGCGGCGTGCCGGGGTCCATGTCCACATAGAGCCCCAGGCCCAGTGTGATGTAAAACAGGGCGAAGGCCGCCGCTACCAGCACGCAGGCGGCAATGATAAAGCGTTTCATAGCTCACAGTTCCTCACTCCACCCGCTGGGCGGCGGTCTTGGATGGATGGCAGTATTGGAGCAGTTCCTCAATGTGCGCATCCATCCAGTCTCCCCGAGCCCGCAGGTATTCTTTCATCCGCGCGACAGCGTCGTCATAGCTGGCGGGGTTCACATCCCGAAGCGTACTATTTTCGTCCGGCACTCTGCGGGCGTGGGGGTTTACCTGCTCCGGGTCGTAGCTATACCCCCACACCGCGTCGTTTCGCTCAATGGCGGGCCCCAGATAGTCAATGACCTGGTCTATGTATTCAGAGAGATATTCCTCAGACAAAAAGGTCTCACGCAGCTGCCGGTAACGGGTGATCAAACGCCTCACAAAGTCCTCATCTGTCAGCAGCCGCCCATACCAGCCGCGATTTGCCAGCAAAAAGCCGTGAAAGGAGAAGGGCCGGATAAAATTGTCCAGTACGTTGTTATAGTCCCAGACGGGGCCGATATGGAGGGTTCCGCGGACATCGCGGTAAAAATAGGTGGAGCGGGAAAAGGCATCGTTATTCGCCAAAAACTCCTGGAGAATGTAGTAATCCACAAATGATTCCACATCGATCTCCTCGGCATAATCGTACTTTCCCAGGACCATGTCCGCGGAGTAGAGCCCCCGCTCAATCCGGCTGATGTCCCGCTGGATAAAATCGGTCACGGCGGGGGTCAGTTCCATCGCATTGGGATAGAGGATTTGGAAGCCCGTGCTGGAGTCCTCGCCGAATTCAGTCTGGTGCGTATACCAGGTATAGTTATTGAGGATCTGCATCCCCTCCTCCGCCGCGTCCAGCAAGAGCATGTAGCTGTTCGCAGCGGAGCCGGGTTCGTAGTCGCTGAGATCCACTCGGTATTCGTCCTCCTTAATGGTCTCCATCAATACATAGATCCCCTGGTATTCTCCGTCCAGAATCACCTCGCAGAAGCGCACATTGGGGGCATACCCCATAATCTCCGCGGATATATTCATCCACATGTAGTTGCGCATAAGAGTTTTGTCCAGAAACGGGCCGTGAAGGGCCCAGTCATTGTCCGGGGACATCCCCAGCAGAGGCAGGGAAAGGTTTTCCGAAGCGGACGCATCCGTTACAAGCTTGATGCGATAGCTCTTTTTATCAAAATTGCGGGAGCTGTTCCCACGTATCCGGAACCATGCAGAGGCGCTTTGGTCGGCGAAATCCGATGTGTGGTGCCAAACTCCGTCTTTTTCCACCGTCTCAATACGGACCAGAATTTCTGTTTCTCCCGAGGCGGTGGTGGAGTACCCTACCATGACGTCATTCTCGTCCCGCAGGATCGCGCCGGGGATCTCCTGTCCGCTGGTGTCGATGCGGACAATGGGGAGGTGGGTGCACAGCTCCAGCCCGCCGCAGGCGCAGGGCTCTTGAGGGGCCTGGGCCTCCAGATGCTGGTGGTACCGGCTGGTGCCGGAGGTCTGGTCCAGCGCAGAGGCCGCCAGGGCGCAGGCAATCATCAGGCACGCAAAGAGAATGCCGGTCACTTTATATTTCACGCCGTGTCCTCCTTCCGGACCGTCTGTGGGCGTCAGCCGGTAATCTCGTCGTTCTGCATGACAATATTGAAATACTCCACGCCGTCCAGCTCATACACCGCATCGGTGATCGCCTTTTCTCCGGGCTTGACCGGCCGGTTCAGGTATTTCCCGTTGAGCTCATAGATGAATTCCACGCTGTCGGGAGTGGTGTTCTTGGCCCGCAGAATGGCTTTCCTGGCGTAATACTGAAAGATCAGCCCCTCCGCCTTGGACTCGCTGATCCGGGCCGCACGCAGAATCAGCAGGACCCGGTTATCGCTGCGGATGCGTCCAAAGAGGAGGAGCACCGCAAATACAAAGGCGCTTCCCACGGAGGCCACCAGATAGTCCCCGGAACCGCAGCAGATGCCCACTACAATGGCCCAGAAGATATAGATGGTGTCCTGGGAGTCTTTGATCGCGGTGCGGAAGCGGACGATGGACAGAGCGCCCACCATGCCCAGGGAGAGCGCAATGTTGTTGCCGATGACAATCATCACCATGGTAGTAATCAGGGTCAGCGCCGCCAGGGAGACGTTGAACTTGGTGCTGTAAATGCTCCCGCTGTGGGAGATGCGGTAGGACAGGAACAAAAAGCCCGCGATGACGGCCGAGACGGCCAGCCGGAGGGCGATGGTATGTGTGGTGAGCTCGCCGCCGCTGGTCTCCAGCAGCTGAAACAGGTATTCTCTCATCTTTCTCTACTCCTTCAAGAACATGGTGCCTATACTATGGTGCCGCATGTGAGCCGGCGAGCCATGCAGTATTTGCTGATGGACAGCTCCGGCCGGTGGACCTGATGGAGCAGATCCTTGATGTAGCTGAGCAGGAATCCATTGTACTTGACCTCCAGCACCATGCGGAAGGGGTCCATCACCGGGAACTGGGGCAGGCGGGCGGAAAACAGGTCAAAGCAGGTCTCTGTGGCCGTGATCTGGCTGTCCAGCGTGATCCGGATGTGATTTTCCTGGGCCAGATAGGCCTGGCGCAGATACTCCACAATGGCCTTCGGCCGGTAACAGCGGCAGGCCATCAGACCGTAGCATTCCCCGGCAAAGGGGTCCGGGTAGGACTTCAGAGGGCCGTAGTCTCCCTGGCACAGGCGCACAGCGTCCTCCCGGGACAGGCGCAGGGAGCGCTTTTTCTGATAGGGGCCCTCCTTCTGCTTCATCTCCAGCATGGCAAAGTCGGCGTCCGGGCTGTAAGCGCGCAGACGGAGCTTCCGCCGCAGCTCCAATCCGTCCACTTTGTCGTGAAAGTCCTCATCGTCCGGAGTATCAAAGTAGAGCGAGCGGATGGTGTAGCCCTGCGCGCCGTTGTGGGCGTCCCGGCGCATGATCTGATCCAGGCGGGCCCGCAGCGCGGCCCCCTGGGCGAGATCAATGGGATATTTTTTCTCCTGACGCAGGACCTCGTTCACAGTGCATCCCTCCTGAGTTCTTCTAAATCTGCGCATCCCGGAGGATGGTTTTCCAAGGCTGCAGGTCCACGGAATCCATCCGGAAAAATAAGTATCCGAAAATAGACGAAATATAAATTTTGTCTATTTTCGAGGTTTAAAACCGCCCGCGCTGTGCGCAAAAACCTTCGAGATTCAAAGGCTCAGCCTGGGCGGGTTGGAAATGAAATCCGAACATAGAGTAAAATATATTTTAACATAACAATCATAAAAATGCAACCTTCGCCCAGTAAAGGAAAAAATGGGCCCAGTAAAGGAAAAAATGGGCAGCTCCGGCTCATGCCCCGGGGCGGCCGGATTTCCATTGATTCCTGTCCAAAGTGGGAGTATCATAGAGGAGAACCTGATTTTTCCGGCCCGGACCTCTCTCCGCCGCCGGACAGAGCTTTGATTGGAGGTAATGTGTCATGCGTAAAAATTTCGGCGCCAAGCCCTGGACCTATCCCCAGCCGGTGCTGATCCTGGCCACCTACGGGGAGGACGGCACTCCCGACGCCATGAACGCCGCCTGGGGCGGCATCAGCGAGGCCAGCGAGATCTCCGTGTGCATCAGCGAGGGGCACAAGACCACCGCCAACATCCTGGCCCGGAAGGCCTTCACCATCAGCATGGCCACCGCGGAGCAGCTGGCGGCCTGCGACTATGTGGGAATCGCCTCGGGCAACACGGAGCCCAGAAAGCTGGAGAAAGCGGGCTGGCACACCACCCGCTCTGAATTTGTGGACGCCCCCCTCATTGACGAGCTGCCCATGGCCCTGGAGTGCAAGCTGGTGAGCTATGACCCCCAGACCTGCCGCCTGGTGGGAGAGATCGTCAACGTCAGCGCCGATGAGAAGGTGCTGGGGGACGACGGCAGGATCGACCCGGACAAGCTGGACCCCATCACCTTCGATCCCATCCATGCCGCCTACCGGAGGCTGGGGGAGAAGGTGGGCAGCGCCTTCCAGGACGGCAAGCAGCTGATGTAATTCCCCGCAAAACGCAGAAGATCCCGCTCCCAATCCACAGGGAGCGGGATCTTTGTTTGGTTGGAGGGTTCTGCAATTCTCGTCCATTCAGAACAGGGGCTGCTCCTGTTCCTGGGCCAGCTTCTCATTGATCTTTTCCAGGGCAGTGCCATGGAGAATCCCATGGCTGATAATGGCGTCCCGCTTGTGCTTGGGGTAGAGTGGGGCGTAAGTGGCATGTTTGAGCGCCTGCTGGATCTCCTCCAGCGAGGCGCCCATGCAGATGCACAGGCACAGCAGCCGGTCCCGGGAGGGCCGTCTTCGGCCGGAAAACACCTGGTGGAGGTACACCTCGCTCATGCCCGCCTGCCGGGCCAGGGCCGCCTTGGACAGATCGGTTCTTTGATAGAGCTGATTCAAGAAGATGATCACGTCCTCATCACAGAAAACGGACTGGTTCCGGGACAGATAGGCGTCCAGGTTTGACTCGCACATCAGCCCGCGGCTCAGATCCAAGGTGCTGTTTTCTTTCACGGCCGTCCCCTCTTTACTTCCAGTTTTAAATGGTTTATACTATTTTATAACACTTTGACTTGGAAAACAATATGCTCGCTGCATCGTGTTTTGCTTTTAGGGGAGGGATTCTTATCTATTCCTGGCTGCTGGAAATTCTGCAAACAGAATATGAGCCTGTCCGGCGGATGAAGGAGAGCGACCGGGGCGGCGTATACCTGATCCGGCACCGGACAGACGGAAAACCGCTTGTGCTGCGGCATTTTACCGGCAATGCCGAGGTCTACCAGAAGCTGCTCCATTACACCTGCTCCAACCTCCCGGTCACCCTGGAGGTGGCCTCCCAGGGGGAGGAGCATCTGATCCTGGAGGAGTACATCCAGGGGGACACGCTGGACTTTCTCCTCAAGGACACCTTGTTCACCGCGAAGGAGACCCGGAAGATCGTCACTCAGGTCTGCCGGGCCCTGTGGGTGCTCCACTCCCTGGGGGCAGTCCACCGGGACGTAAAGCCGGACAACATCATCCTCCGGGGGAACGAGGCCATCCTCATCGACTTCGACGCCGCCCGGCTCTACAAGCCGGAGGAGACGGCAGACACCCAGATCCTGGGCACCACCGGCTTTGCCGCCCCGGAGCAGTACGGCCTGTCCCAGACCGACCAGCGCACGGACATCTTTGCCGTGGGCGTGCTGATCAATGTCATGCTCACCGGGAAGCACCCCTCCAAAAAGCTGGCGGAGGGCCGGATGGGGCGGATCGTCACCCGGTGCACCCAGGTGAACCCCAAAAAGCGGTACCAGAGCGTGCTGCAGCTGATGGAGGCTCTCTGACATGCAACAGGATCGAACTAACAGGCGCACATGCCCCTACTGCGGCGCGGAGCTGCCGGAGGAGGCCTCCTTCTGCCCCTTCTGCGCCCGGAGCGTCAACCAGCGGCAGAATGTTTCGCCGCCATCGGTACGATGGCGGAAGGCCCTGCGCAGGGCCTTCCCGGTGCTGATCCTCCTGCTGGTCCTGGGGCTGGCAGGGACCGCCCAATACCTTTCCACCCGGCCCCGGGTGTATGACGACAACGGCACGGGGGAGGTGATCTACACCGACGAGGACGGCACCTATCAGATCCTCCTGGGCTGGCTGGACACCCCCTATGAGCCCGCCCCTGTCATCACCCAAATCGCAGAGCGGGACGCAGACTGTACCTTCCCCATCTGCCTGTTCATCCACCACCAGGACACCGGCATCAACGCCGGGGAGATTTTCCTGCAGAAGGTGGCGTCGGTCACCGCGGAATTTGACACGCCGGACGATCCCACCGCCTACATCAGCTATGGTGATCCGGCCTACGACGACTATGCTCCTGATGCCGCCCTCACCAGCTTCACCCACTTCCTGGGCCGGGAAAACTCCGCCCGGGGCACCTGGACCATCACCATGGAAAACGGGGACGTGATCCTGCTCCACCAGACGCTGAACGTGGACCTGATCGAGACTGTGAACATCTACCCGGAGGACGCGCCCATGGATACCATCGAGGATCTCCAGGCCCTGGTGGACTCCATGGAGGACCGGGTGGGGTACAGCGACGTGGTGAATCTCCACCTGCCCGCCGTCACCTATGAGGGGGACCTGTCCATCACCGGCCGGCCGGTGAACCTCTACGGCAATACGGAGGGGGAGGGCCGCACGGTCTTTACCGGCACCGTCCAGGTGAACCCGGAGGGGAACAACAACATCGTCTATCTGTATGACATCGACTTTGTGGGGGACGGCGACGGCGTGGGGATCAGCAGCGCCAGGCGGACCTGGCCCATCGGATGCCGCTTCACCGGGTGGCGCACCGCCATCCTGTGCCACGGCACCGGCCGTGTCAGCGGCGGCATCTGCCTCTCAGGCTGTCAATTTACCCAAAACCAGACTGCGGTCCACTACAACAGCAACGGGACCGGATTCTTTAATACCATTTGGTCCAACTGTGCCTTTCTCAACAATGAAACCGGACTGCTGTTCGAGGGGGAGTCCACGGAGGTCACTCTGGGCCTGCCCGGCTGCCGGTTTGAGGGCAACGGCACCGACATCGACAACCGCAGCGGCCAGCCTTTGGACATCTCCCAGGCGTCTTTTTCCTAGGCCATGCTTTGAACAATGCCAATATACCCGGGCGCGCCCTTTTGGAAAATATACAGCTTTGGTCAAAAACTGAAATTTGTTTGAACCTCCGGGACCGTCTGATCATTTGGACGGTCCCTTTTTTGTCTTTCGTGCCGAAAAAACGACCATTCGGCGCACGTCTCTTGAAAAGCCGGAGGGGAGGAATAAAATATTATGTACTGCATCATTCGATGAACCCCAGGCCGGTGAATTTCCGCGGCGGGCATCCCGGCAGTAAGACTCCTGACGAAAGAGGAACTTCCCATGCGTTTTCTGATCCATATGAGCACTTCAGAGGAGGCCGGCTCCCTGGCCCGGATGCTCCGTCTCTGGACCTGGTCCACCTGCGCCGATATGGAGACAGAGCTCTGGTCCCCCGGCGCCTCCGGTCCGGCCATCGTCATTTGGGACCTGGACGCCGGGCTTCCGCCCTCCGGCATGGTCTCCTCCGCCTCCACGGCCCTGCTGGTCTGCTCCTCCCGCACCCAGGCCGCCATTGACAGCTACTCCCTTCACCCGGACGGCTTCCTGCAAAAGCCCATCCAGCAGAAAGACCTCTTTACCGTTCTGCGCCGCTGTGCCAGGCTGTGGTGGGACTCTCTGGAGCGGCTGGAGATTCTCTCAGACCGTCTCCGGGTCCGCCTCCCCCTGTGCGATCTGATATGGGCGGAGGGCGCCCGGCGGGGCTGCCTGGTCCACAGCTCTCAGGAGTGCATCGTCAACTGTGAGACCCTGTCCTCTCTGGAGGCCCGCCTCCCCAAGGGGCTGTTTTTCCGCTGCCAGCGCAGCTTTCTGATCAATCTCACCCACGTCCGACAGCTGGACAGCCAGGGGCTTCTCATGTCGGACGGGACCCTGATCCCCATGAACCGCGGCAGCCGGAAGCCCATATCCGATGCCTACCGGCAGCTCCGGCTTCAGCTGGCGGAGGAGGAGCCTCCGGCCTCTGGAAACGGATGTGACAGCCTATGAAGCCTCTTCAAATCGCGATATGCGACGACCTGGAAGAAGAACGGGTCATACTGAGCCGCATGCTCCGAAATTACGCCCGCCGGCAGGGGCTCTCTCTTCAAGTCCACTTCTTTGTCAGCGGCGAGGAGCTGCTGCAAAGCGTCCGCCGGGCAAATGCCTGTCAAGTTTTGTTCCTGGATATCTACATGCCGGGGATCTCCGGTGTGGAGGCCGCCTGCCGGCTCCGCGCCGCCGGGTGCGGGACCTCCATCGTCTTCGCCACCACCAGCACCGACCACGGGGTGGACAGCTTTGAGGTGAGGGCCTCCGACTACCTGGTCAAGCCCTTCCGCCAGGAGGATGTGGATCGGACCATGGACTGGTGTCTGGAGCATCTTCCCGACTCTCTGCGGGTCCTGCCCGTCTACGCCGAGGGAGAGCGGCAGGAGCTCCCCCTGTCCTCCATCTCCTATGTAGAGGTGCTGGGGCACCAGTGCCACATCCACACCAGCCGTCAGACCGTGGTGGTCCGCCGGGGGCTGGATGACCTGGAGGCGGCCATCGGCAGCCGGGACTTCCTGCGCTGCCACCGCAGCTTTCTGGTCAACCTGAACTTCGTCCAGGACATCACAGGCAGCGACTTTCGCCTGTCAGACGGGACGCTGGTGCCCATCAGCTCGGGCAACCTCTCAAAGATCCGGAACCTTTTTTCCGACTGGACCTATATGAAGGCCTGGGAACAGCCCTGATCCCGCCGCCTTACTTTTTCTGTAATGTCAAAAGATACAAAAATAGCCGTCCTTTTGGGGCGGCTATTTTTGTTTCTTTTACGGCTTTTTGGCACCTTTGCGTCTTAATTCTTCCCGCTCCTTTACCGCATCGGAGAAACGCGGCACTTCCCCGGGCTGTATCTCGCCTCTCTCCAAGGCCTTTCCACCACCGGAGAGTCCTACCACATAATTGCAGATACTTCTGACAAATTCCAGGTCGTCCATCAGCTGTTCATACTCCGGGTCCCCCTCCTGAACGAAGCCGGTAGACATGATCTGGCTGCCAATATCCCGGGTGATCTGCGCCTTCTTATAGATTGCATTCGCTTGGCTGTAACGCACGGTAGCATCATTGGACGAGATGACCGGGGAATTATGCCGCTCCAGCAGCGGCTCCATCTGACTGCGGAGAACCGCCACGGAATTCTGGAACGGCTGCACCACTTTCCGTGCGCTGGCCTTTCTCTCATTCTCATCTGTTACCTTTTTGTCGGAGCCCATAATCGCCTGATAGGTCTCATCCAGGGCCTGATCGCTCACATTAAAATCGGCGTCCGTGCCATTTCCCAAGAAGCGTACCAGGTCTCTGGTGGTGGTTCCGGCGCTGTAGGTGGGGTGTGCCCCAAAAAACGCTTTGGAGCGGCTGGCGACCTGCTGGGCACGGGGACTCTCCTTGCTGATGGCGTCCACCATTTCAATATCAGACTGTGTTTCCGCGGCGTGCTGGAATTTGCCCTCTCTCAGCGAAATCGCCGCATTATTGGGATCCGCCGCAAGGTCTGTGCGCAGCGCCGCCCACTTGCTCTGGAACTCCTGGCGCATCTGGGCCACCTGATTCTGATTGTCCGCCTCCGCCGCGTAGCGCTTCCCGATGGCGGCAGCCGACTGCTCGGCCTGGTCCACCTCCTGCCGGCCGGACAGCACATTGTTGCGGAAATCTTCCTCCCGCTGGGCCCGCCGGCGCCGGGTGCTCCCCAGCAGGGCGCCACGGCCGAACCGGGCAAAGACATTGTCCAGCTCCGAGCTGTTGGCCAGGTCAGTAGAGGCATCCCGCACGCCGGCCAGAGACTCCTGGTAGCGCTCCAGACGCCGGTTGGTCTGGTTGGCCTGCTGGAATTGAAGCTGGGCCTGGATCTCCTCATCGGTATAGCCCTGATTTCTCATGGTAGCAGTGAGCTCCTCCTGCTCGCTGGCATGCTCAGCGGTCATCTGCTTCACCGCCTCGTCCCGCTCCTTCAGGGCTTTCCCGGCCCGGTAGGAGCGCTTGGCCTTTTGAAACAGGCGCTTGATGCCGCCGAAGACACCCTGCACCGGAGCGGTCTGGGCGTTCAGGCCGCTCACCGCCACCGGCCCGCCGGTCCCGGCGGACACATTCCCCAGATCCGCCTGATGCTCCAGGCTCTCGTTGGCGTTGACATTCAGGCCGTCCACGTCGGCATGGACGCCGCCCCGGGCCTGCTGGGCCACATGGGCCAGCTCATGCTGGATGAGCTGCTGGCCCTGCTGGGTATCCGGCTGAAACTGTCCGGGGGCGAACTGCACCACATTGCCCTTGGCAAAGGCTTTGGCGTCCATGTCCGCCGGCTGAGAGGACTCCCGCAGCTCCACCTGGTCCATTCGAATGCCGAACTTCTCCTGCATCCGGCCGGACATGGCCGCATCCAGACTCAGTTTCCGCCCCTCGTGGGGCCGGACCTCCTGAATCGCGTTCAGACTGCTCTCCCACGCGGCGTTCTGGGTCCTATTGGGGAGCGCCTCCATTGTGGATGCTGGCAGGTCCTCCGCTCCCCGCTGTGCCGCCGGTCTCCTCTGTCGTGTCATATAGATTTGGTCCATTCTGTTTTCCTCCGTTCACTGATGTGCCAATGTCCTGCTGTGATTCCATCGCCATAGAAACCTGTTATTTATATTATACTATGAAATAAGCTTCTCCGTTGTTACTATTTACCCCTTTTGGAACCTATTTAGGACAGCAGCTGGTTGGATGACAGAACTTCCTTGTCTGCTTCCCCGCCGCACAGGCCCGTTTACAGATTCTTTTTGATGGTCAAGATATTCTTTCCGTCCACATACTCATAATCCACGGCATCCATGCTCTTTTTTACCATCAGGATTCCCAGGCCGCCGATGTCCCGCTCCTCCGCGGAGAGGGTGATGTCGGCGTCCTCCTTTTCCAGGGGATTGAAGGGCTTCCCGTTGTCCAGAAACTGAATGGTGACCTGGAGGGGGTCGCCCCCCACGCTGCATCGGACGGTGGCCAGGCCAACCTCCGGGTGGTAGGCATAACGAACAATGTTGATGAAAATTTCCTCAACAGCCACCGCCAGCTGGATCTGAGCCTTGGGCGGGCAGTCGTACTGCTCCAGCTCCCCATCAATAAAGCTCTGGACCGGCTCCAGCTGATCCTCCGTGGCGGGAAATATGCGTTCAATCATGTTCCGTCTCTCCTTTGCTCTGATAGTCCAGAGCCAGCATCGTGATGTCGTCAAACTGATCCGCGTCGCCCACAAAGGCGTCGATGCACTCCTTGATCTTGGGCAGGAACTGCTCCACGGGCAGATCCATGTACTCATTCAGCGCATTCTGGAGGCGCTCGTCTCCGAAGAGCTCCTCATGGCTGTTGGTGGCCTCCGTGACGCCGTCGGTGTACAGGTAGAGCCGGTCCCCCGGTTCCAGCTGCAGGGTGTTCTCCCGATAGCGGACCCCCTCCATGCCGGCCAGCACAAAGCCCGGGCGGCTTTTGAGCCATTCAAAGGTTCCTCCAGCCCGCTTCAGCAGGGGAGGGTTGTGGCCCGCGTTTACATAGACGAACTTGCCGGTGCTGATCTCCAGCACGCCCATCCACCCGGTCACGAACAGTCCGGCGTCATTGCCCTCGCACAGCTGTTCGTTGGTCTGGGTGAACACCGTGCCCGGCGCCTCCTGATTCTGGGCGTGGTTTTTGATGAGGGTCTTGGCAATCACCATAAACAGCGCCGCGGGCACCCCCTTGCCGGATACGTCGGCGATAACCACCGCCAGGTGGTCGTCGTCCACCAGGAAGAAGTCGTAGAAGTCTCCGCCCACCTCCTTGGCCGGGTTCATGGTGGCGTACACGTCGAACTCCTCCCGCTCCGGGAAGGCCGGGAAAATCCGGGGCAGCATGTCCGCCTGGATCTGGGTGGCCACGTTCAGCTCGGCGCCGATGCGCTCCTTCTCCGCCGTGACGGTGGTCAGGTCCTGGATGTACTCGTTGATCTCCAGCTCCATGGTCTTGATGGCCTCGGAGAGGGCCTGGATCTCATCGCCGGTGCGGATGTTCAGCTTGGAAATGGCCGAACGCTCCTCCCCATCTTCTCCGGTGGAGATTCTGCGCACCCCGGTGGAGGCGGAGCGCCCCTCGCTGGTGCGGCGGTCGGACACGTACTGCAGAGCGGCACGGGCTACCTGATTGATGGGGTTGACTACAAACCGGTTCACCAGCAGCACCAGGATCACACAGGCAGCGACCATGGCAAGCAGAATGGCAAAAAGAACAACCCGCAGAAAGTCCATCCGGTCCGCCATCACGTCGTTCATGGAGATGTCCACGTTCATAAACGCATAGGTATCGCCGGTCTCGTCGTACATCCATACCACTGCGGTACACAGCCAGCCGTACTCCTCTGTTTCGCTGATATAAACAATATTATCCCCAGCGGCAATATCCAGATAAGCGACCTCTTCCTCCGGAAATGCAACTTCTGGATCAGTGTCCATGATATCATAAATGGGATCGCCTTCTACAAAGCTGCCTCCATTGGGCGGGACATTAATGTATATATATAACGCTTCATCGTTGGCTTCCACAAGCTTACGCAAAATTTCTAATTGGTCATTATAATATTCATCTTTTTCCAATGTCTCAGCATATTGCTGAATTTTTTCGGAATCCAACATAGCAATCGCAGTTTCCGCCAAATCTAAGGTCATTTTTTGATAATGCTCATCCATTGTGTTGGCGTAGGTTCGATACGAAAGTGCTACTGCTGTGGCACTAATGATTAGACTCATGCAGATAATCCCCAGAACCGTTTTAGCTCGCAACGATATCTTCATCTGCTTCTCCTCCTTCTTTTGTTCATGCCAAATCCAACCCTATCCAGCCAGGGACTCTCACATCAAAATTCCAACAACACCCCCGAGGTTCCCCTTCTTTACATCGGGACGCCGGATATTCCAATATAATCTCTGCTGCTCCATAATATTTGCATAATTCTGGCGAGATCCGCTCCGCTAATGCAACTGGTAAGGTAGTCTCTCGCAGATACAGGCTTTTCCCCCGCTTGTCTCCAAACAAAAGATACTTTTGTCCATGCCAATGCAGTATGTGTGCAAAACCGCCACATAAGCGCTGCTCTTCCAGCGCATATTCCACCGCATTCACATTCCAGCTGACACAGCCTTCTCCCTGGAAAAAATGTTCTCTCAGGAGTGTATACTCCGCTGGGGCTGCCTCTGACACTTTCAGTATTTCACGAACTTCCCCTTTGGGATAGATTTCCCGCTTGCAGTAGTAAAAAGCGGCACAGAACCCCCGGTTTTCATAGTATTTTTCAACACCGGAGCGAGGCACGACAAAAAATACTGCTCTTTTCCGCTCACAAAACTGTTCTGCACAATGCAGAATTTCCGCGCAAATTCCTCGGCGCTGAAACTCAGGCTTTACTCCGATCGCGTATCCATAGTAAGCTTGGCGCTCTCCAATCATACAAGGCAAAAGATAGGCAACACCCACCGGCTCCCCCTGCTCCAGCCACACAAAGGACTGGCAGGTTGGAAATCTCTGTTCCATAAAAAACCGGATGTAGTCCGAACTGTCCCCAAAACATTCCTCCCAGATCCGGCTGAGGGCGGGGATCATCCACGGTTCTCCTGAAACAACCATAAAATCATCCTCATCAAATGCGCACCAGCAGAGTGTTGAACCCCTGAAAGTGCCGGTAATAGAACTCCTTCGCCTTCTTCTTTACCATGAGCACCCCCATACTGTCCATGGCCAGCTCCTCGCTGTCCGCCTCCGAGATCTTGGTGGTCCGCAGGGAAAACGGGTCAAACGCCAGGGCGTTGTCCCGGATGTGGAGATCAAATACCCCGGGCTCCGACTGAAACAGAGTGATCTGGATATAAATTCCGCTGCGCCCCGAGTCCTGGGCGTGAGTAAAGATGGCCTGGCTCATCTCCTCCACCGCCATGGTGACAAAAAAGGTCTGCTGCATGCTGGCCCCCTGGTCGGCGCAGAACTCCTCGCACTCCTCCAGCAGTCCGGCCAGTTCCCGGGTATCCTGCTGGAGCATCCGGTGAAAGATCGGCGCCTCGTCCAGATCCGTGATCTGGATGGTTTTTCTCCAATTCACCGACATCTGCCAAATCCCTACAACAGCCAGTGAGAGATACTCTGTGGCCGGATACACCACCCAGAAGAAGCTCAGAGGGCCAAAGGCCAGCGGGACAGCAAAGAGGAGATAAACCGCGAAAGAGCGCAGAAAAGTGAGCACCATGGTCTGCCGCTCTTTTCCCACCGACTGCCAGTAGGCAGACAGGAGTATGCTTACCCCCACACCCACGCCGGCCGCACAGTAGCAGCGCAGGGCCAGAGTGCCCATCCCGATCATCTCCTGGGAGAGGCCGAACAATGCGGCCACCTGGGGAGCGAACACTGCCAGCACAGCCAGCAGCACCAATCCCAGGGCTCCGCCCCATTTCAGCGCCAAGTGCAGGGTATCCCGCTCCGCCTTTTTGTTGCGCTCGCCGTGAAAGGTGGCCGCCAGAGGCTGAATGGTGGCCCCCACGCCGTCGAACAGGCCCACCACCAGATAGGAGATATTGAGCACCACATTGAACACCGCAAGGCCGCTCTCCCCGTGCCGGCTGATCAGCAGATTGTTGATGATCAGGAAGAATAGAAACTGCCAAATATACTGGGAGGAGCTGGAGAAGCCGGTCCGATAGCACTGGAACATGGTCCCCGGCTCCGGCCGCGTCAACCGAAGGCTGAGGATATTGGATTTTTTTAAAAAGTGAGGCAGATAAATCAAAATCGCCACAGCCACTCCCGCAATGGTGGAGTACACCGCACCGTTGACTCCCATGCCGAAGCCCAGTACAAATACGAAGGACAGCCCCACATCCAGCAGATTGGAGACAGCCAGTCCCACGCTGGCCCGCTTCTCCCCATCATCGCACCGGATGAAGTAGTAAAAGAGCATGTTCAAAAAGAACAGCGGCGCGGCGGCAATCAGCCGGACGGCGTAGTCCCGCGTCATGGTATAGACGTCCCCCTGAGAGGGATCTGTCCCCAGCAGCCGCAGAAGCGGCTCCAGGAAAATCTCTCCCAGCACCGCAAGGCCGATCCCGACGGCCAGAGCCAGTACCAGCATCTGCCGGAAGACCTCTACCCCCTGTTTCACCCTGCCTTCTCCCATCAGCTGGGCAAAGGTCACGGAGCCGCCGATGGCGATTCCCAAATCCAGCACATTGAATACCATGTAGATGGGCGACACCAGGCTGATGGCCGCCAGAGCCGATTCGCCCAGCATCATCCCCACGCACAGGGCATCCGCCAGATTCGCCAGCCCCAGACATACCGAGGCCGCCACTGCCGGGAAAAAGAACCGATAAAAAATTTTTTGAGTAAATGCGGATTCCCTCATACTGGAACCCCTTTCCACAAAGGAACGATTGCGGCCGGAACAGCCTGTAATTTATTGTTTTTCAGTCCCGGCAAATTTAAATCCTCCTCAAGATTAATCCAACGAATCTGATCGGGAAGCCGTTGATAGAGCTCCCATTTCACATAATTTACAATAGAAGGCATCAAAGTTTTCTCCACATGAAAATCAAAAACATCCGGTGCAATCACCGCCCCATATGCAATAGCCTGCGGCCCCGCTTCTGTCCCCATCATGATTCCTTGCAAACCCAGTTCTTCAAATTTTTCCAGCCCGATCAGGGCAGCATCTCCATCTCCGGTCTTTTCCCGAAGTTTTTCCCAGTCATGTACCACTTTTTTTGCCGCTTCTAGGTTTTCAGTACTGATCCGCTGAATCTGCCAATTATGCCGCTCACGCGCTTTGCGAACCTTTGCCCGCAGATTTCGATACGCCCCTCCCGGCATCTCGACTTGGGCCTGGCGGTCACAGATGTACTCCGAATCTCCCCGCGCCTCCTCAAAACGGAATTTTCCTGGGAAATGTTCCTGGACAAATTCCACATCCTCCTGCCGCATATAGTGCAGGGAAAAGTCCGGCGTCTTTAATCCCCACCGGAGAAAACGCACCTGCTCCTCCTCGCTTCCACAGGGATAGAACCAGGCATTTTCCCCGCGCTGTTCAAAGCGGACAAAAAAGGCGTCCTCCCGCAGGCAGATCGACAGCCCCATTACCTTCTGCCAAAGAAACAGAGAGGTAAACGCATGGGCGCTGATCTGGTGCCCTGCCCGGGCCCGTATGGCCTCAACGGCCGACCGGTCCTCCAACTGAACCGGCCGGCACTGCCACTGTGTACAGTCCAACATACGTCATGCCTCAATCGTCAAAATATCCACAAATCCTGTCACTTCAAAGACTTCCATGATGGTCTCGTTCACATGGCGCACTACCATTTGTCCCTGCTTGTTCATCCGCTTCTGGGCGCCCAGGATCACCCGCAATCCCGCCGAAGAGAGATAGGCCAGCTGCTGCAGGTCCAGAGTCAGCTGCTTCACTCCGTCCAAAGATGCGGACAGCTCCGCCTCCAGCTGGGGCGAGGTCGTCGTGTCCAGCCGGCCCTCCAGCTGAAGAGTCAGAGCGCTGCCGTTCCGGGTAGTTGTGATCGTCATTGTACTTTACCTCATTTCCTGATTTTGCGCGGCAAGTGCCGCAAGTGTATATTCTCCTAATATATCACTTTATCGGAATTTTCATATTTTGTCAACTGTGCCGCAGCTATGCAGCGGTATGGCCGCCGCTTTGGATTCAAAGGCGCTTTGTAAGTGTCAGAATGTTCTTTCCGTCTGAGTACACATAATCTACCGCGTCCATGGAGCGCTTCACCATCAAAATCCCAAGCCCTCCAATATTCCGCTCCTCCGCGGACAGGGTAATATCCGCATCCTTTTTGGCCAGGGGATTGAACGGGACACCGCCATCCACAAACTGAACCTGAATCCGCAGCGGGTCCTGCTCCACCTGACAGCGAATCAGGGCCCACCCCGTCTGATCCGGGGGATATGCGTAGTGAGCGATGTTGACAAAGATCTCCTCCACCGCCACGTCCAGCTGCGCCCGGGTCCGCTCTGTGTAGGGGAACCCCCTCAGCTGATCCAGGACAAACTTCTGCACCGGCTCCAGCTGATCCAGCTTCGCCGGAAAGTATTGTTCCGCCATAACCTCATCTCCTCGCCTGGTGTTTTCCGGCTGTCCCCCCGGAGGGCTCCGCCTCCAGCTGTTTTGTCACAGTGATCACGTCCATGCTGTCCCGGCTCTCAAAGGTCACCCGCTGGGTATTTTGGACCACATACTCCGCCGCCCGGGCCGCGGAATCCCCCTGCGCAGACTTCAGAGGGTCTTTGGCCCCCATGGGACCCTTCAGCCGGAGCACCATCAGATTCTCGCCCTCCGGCATGGCGCACTGGGCCAAAAAGCGGGCGTCCGGCTCCGCCTGCTGGCAGCACAGGACAAACAGCTCGTCGGCCAGCACCGCCGCCTCCGCCAGGCGGCGGCCGGTAAAGCCGTTGGCCTTCAGCTGGCCCCGGAGAAAGTCCAGCAGCTTCTGCTCCCCCTCCGGGCCGGCGGTGAGCACGCAGTGGGCCATGGCCCGGTCCCGCCGGCGGTACTCCAGGGTCAGCATGGCATAGCCGTCCACTTGCACCCGGCTGGAGTAGGCCGCCGCCTCGTCCCGGACAAATTCCAGCTGCCGCTCCAGATCCAGTGCCCGGCTCTCGCTGAGGTTCAGGGCCGCCCGGAGCTGCTCCTCGGAAAAGGCCCTGCCCTGCTCGTCCTGGATCTCTCCCAGGCCCCGGGTGTGGAAGAACATCCGGTCCCCCTGGTGCAGCTCCAGCTCCAGCACCTGATAGACCACATTCTCATTCTGTCCCAGCGGAGCGTAGGGGGGGGCCTGGACCCACTCGTACCGGTCCTGGCTCCGCATCAGCAGGGGGACCTCCTGCCCGGCGTTGATACAGGAAAATTTCCCTGTCATGCCGTCCAGCACCCCCACCAGGGCGTGGAGCACAAAGGTGCCGCTCATCTCGTGGAGCTGGCTGTTGGCCGCCGTCATGGCCGCCGCCAGCGGGAGGCCGGAGCGCAGCTGGCTCTTGATGGCCGTCTGAGCCATGACCGTGTAGAGGGCCTGGGGAATCCCCTCCCCCGGCACCGCCCCGATGATCACGCACAGGCGGTCCTGATCCAGCATGAAGTAGTCGTAGAAGTCGTACTCCACCTCCCGGCCGGAGCACAGCAGCCCCCGGACGGCAAACTCATACCCCTGCTCCCGCCGGGGCAGCTCCTTGGGGAGCATGGAGCTGTTGAGCTCGTTGGCCAGCTGCAGCTCGATCTCCAGCTTCTGCTCCCGGACGGCCAGTTCCTTCTGCTCAAAGTTGTTCAGGTCGATCTCCACCAGCATCATCCGGAAGGCGTCGGAGAGGGTGCGCAGCTCGTCGTGGCTCTTGATCTTCACCTTGGTAAAGGTGGACTTGTCCTCGCCCCCCTCATAGTCCTGGGCCGCCTTGGTCAGAAGCCGGATGGGCTGAATGAAGCTGCGCCGGATCACCAGCATGTACGCCGTGATCAGCACCGCCGCCAGCACCGCCAGCAGTACGCCGGTCCCCAGCAGGAAATCCCGCTGGGCCTGGACCGCCGGCTCCATGTCCAGCTCCGCCACCACGTAGGCGCAGGCGGTGCCGTCCGTCCGGTACACCGGGGCGGCCGTCATCATCCTCCAGCCCAGCTCCCCGTCCTGCCAGGTCACCGGGTCCACGGTCCCGCCGGCGCGCATGTCGTCCAGCGCCCCTGCCAGGGAGCCCTCCAGCGGCCGGACATCCCCCAGAGAGGCGGTCCCCTCTGTGTCCGCCTCGCCGGTGCTGAACAAAACCAGCGCTCCGTTCTCCTGGGGGCGCACCACATCCAGGCGGGCCACGCCCCCTTCCCTGGCCGCAGCCACCAGAGCGTCCCGGAGCTCCCCATACCGCTCGTCCTCCGATCCGCCCTGGGCATAGCCCTCCAGCTCCTCCGGGTCCAGCTGGCTGGCAAAGGTTCGGGCGATGCTCTCGCCAAACTGGCCATAGAGGGCCCTGGTGTCTCGGAAATAGACATGGTAGCTTGCGGCCAAAGCGGCGGCGCTTAAAATCAGGCTCACCAGCAGCACCATCAGCAGCAGCTTTTTCCCCAGGGTAAAGCTTGTATTCCGTTTCAAGGGCGGTCCACCTCGTTTCCGTTCCTGCAGCCCCCGTCAGATCGGGGCCGGTTCAGCCGTCCAGCAGGTCCGCGTACTCCCGCAGCTCCTCCCGGACCACTACAATCTCATTTTTCTTCATCTCTCCCACCGCGGCGCGCAGCAGGTGGGACATTCCAATGCTCTGCCCCTCCAGGGCCGCCAGAAAGGCGGCGGAGAGGACGATATTCTTGATGTGTCCGCCGGACAGCTCGAACTTCTCCGCCAGGAAGGCCCAGTCGATGTCGTCGGACAGGGGGGCCTGCTGGGGGATGGTGCGGCGGTAGATCTCCTCCCGCATGGCCGCGTCCGGGAAGGGGAAGCGGACCACATAGGTGATGCGCCGCATGAAGGCCTCGTCGATGTTGCCGATCAGGTTGGTGGCCAGGATGCACACCCCGTCGTACTCCTCGATCTGCTGGAGGAGGTAGGCCACCTCCACGTTGGCGTTTCGGTCGTGGGCGTCCTTCACCTCGCTGCGCTTGCCGAAGAGGGCGTCGCACTCGTCGAAGAAGAGGACGCAGTTGGACCGCTTGGCCTCGGTAAACACCGCCTGGAGGTTTTTTTCCGTCTCCCCGATGTACTTGCTGACGATCTGGGAGATGTTGATTTTATACATCTCCATGTTCAGCTCATTGGCGATCACCTGGGCGCACATGGTCTTTCCGGTGCCCGGGGCCCCGGCGAACAGGATGGACAGCCCGCGCCCGTAGGCGATCTTCCGGTCGAACCCCCAGCCGTAGTAGACCTGGTGCTGAAATTTGATGTGTCCGCAGGCGTGCTGGAGGAGTTTTTTCTGGTCCTCCGGCATCACCACGTCGTCCCAGTGGAAGGCGGGGCGCACCCGGCTGGCCAGATCTCCCAGCTTGTGGACCACCTGCCGGTAGCAGCACTGGTGCATCTCCCGGCTGGAGATGGCCCCCTCCCCCCTGAGTTTGGTCAAGCCCGCCGCCTGCCGGCAGGCCAGTTCAATCTGCCGGGGGGAGAACCGGAATTTGGCGGCCAGCTCCTCCACGGTCAGGCCGTCTCCCAGCTCCGCCTCCCCCAGGAAAGCCTGAAACAGGGCGATGCGCTCCTCCTCCGTGGGGTCGGGCACCTCCAGCTCCACCGTCAGGCGGCTCAGGCGGGCCCGGATGGGCAGCTGGGACAGGAGAAACAGCTTCTCATGGGCGGGCTCCTGGTCCAGGATTCCCTGGAGCAGCTTCTCCTCCGCCGGGAGCAGCTTCCCCTCGGCGTCCGTCCGCTCCATGTGGGACACGCACAGGCAGGCCCCTGTCAGCCGGGCCACCAGCACCCCCTCCTGGGCCAGCTCCTCCGGCCGCTCCCCGTCCAGAGAGACAAACACGCAGCGCTGTTTTTCCCGCGCCATCAGGTGCTCCACCTGAAAGCGCTTGCCCGTGCCCGGCCCCCCTGTGAGGCAGATGACCCGCTCCCCCGGCTCCCGGAACAGCAGATCCAGGCGGCGGGCTGCCTCCTGGCCGATCACCAGGGGGCCGGAGGGGGCCTCCCCCACCCCGTCAAAGATCCGCAGTCCGGGCATGGGGGCCACCGTCCCGGTGCTGAGAAACTCCAGCACCGAGGGGCGCAGCACCAGCTGCCCGGCCGCCAGGCGCTCCCGGTCAAAGAGGCTGGTAAACTTGTCCCGGCGGGCAAAGCGGGACAGGTACTCCTCCATGGTCCGCTCCAGGGGGAGGAACAGCTGGACCGCCAGGGCGGTGGTGGGGACCTTCTGGGTGATGTCGTCCTGAAGGTAGGCCAGCAGCTTCTCATACTTCTGATCCAGGGCGGCGGCGTAGGCGAACACCAGACAGCCCTCTTCAAACTCCTCCAGCCCCAGTTCCCGGAACATGCGCAGCAGAGGGAATTCCGCCCTCGTCCGCTCCAGCCGGGCCCGGATGGTCACCTGGGAGGACTCCAGCTGGGCGGCCTCTCCCCCGTCCAGCTGGGCGGCCAGCCCCAGCTGGGCCGCCTTCACCAGGTTGTGCTCAAACTCCTCCCGGCTGACCACCAGCCCCATCATGTTCCGCATGTCGTTCTTGGGGCCCAGCCACTGGTGGTGCTCGTAGAAGAAGTAGATGCGCAGGTCCAGCCAGGCGAACAGGTCGTCCATCAGCTCCCACTGGTTCTCATAGCCCCGATTCAGTTTTTCATAGGAAACGTCCCGCAGGTCGTACTCCTCCATGGCCAAGCCCTCCTCTCTGCCGCCGGTCCGCGCTTACGGCACCTTCACCGTCATGGCCGGGGTCACGGTCACCTGGATCACGCCCCCGTAGGAACAGGTCAGCTTGCTGGTGCTGTTCAGCAGCGGCCGCTTGCACACCGTCACCGTGGGACAGCCCGGGGCCCAGGCCACCGTGGCGGGGACGCAGGGCATGGGGGTGAGCACCCCCATGGCCGCCGCGGTGGCCGACGCCACCGTGGGGTTGGCCGGGTTGGAGCACATGCCGAAGGTGGGCACGTTGCTGAGGGCCGCCCCATCCTGGATGGTGGCCGCCGGCATCTTGCAGATGGACACCGTCTGCTGGCTGGTCACCGTCAGGACGGCGGGGGCCGCCCCGAAGCTGCAGGTGCATGTCGCCGTTTGGACAACTGGATTTGCCATGGTACGCTCCTCTCAAAGCTGGATGGTGTGATGGTTCTCCCCCTGGGTCAGCTCCAGGCCGGCCAGAAGCTCCCCCTCCGGGCCGCACACCTCCACGGCGCAGGGCTCCCGGAAGGCGGCGGTGAGCACCCCCTCCCCGTCGGTGTGGTACCGCTGGGCGGGGAGCAGGGACCGGCTGCGGCTGTGGGGGCGGGCCAGTGGGGCGAGAAGCTCCCCCATCTCCTCCTCCAGGGCCCGCAGCAGTACGATCTCGCTGTTTTTGCCGTCGGCAATCAGGTAGGTCCCCGGGACGGCGGGGGCCGCCGCCCCCTTGGCAAACAGGCGCAGGCTGGCGCTCCCCGCCTCCGCCTTGGTCTGGGCGATCTTCAGTTCGGTCTGTCCTGGGGCGGCCAGCCACAGAATCCGCCCGGCGGCGGGCGCGCCCCCCTCCGTCACCGTCAGGGTCAGCCGGATCATGTCCCGCTGGAGGGGATAGCCCCTTCCCGGCTTCATGGTCACATCCAGCTCCTGGGTGTCCCTTCCGGCGGAAAACTCCACCCACTCCTCCTGATAGCCGGGGCAGCGCAGAGACAGGCGGTGGGGCCCGGCGGGCAGGTCGGTGAGCACCAGATACCCCCCCGGCTTGGCCGTGGGGCGGCACCGGGCCCCGTCCAGATCGCACTGCAGGCGGGAACCCTCCAGAATTTTTCCGGTAAACCCGTCCCGTACCCGGCACACGGCGCTGACGTGAATTCGGATCATGCTTTCTCCTCCCGGGCCTTGTGCCCTGTGGAAATGGTGACGTCGGTGACCCGGCTGAACCGGCGCTCCCGACGGGAGTCGATCTCCACCCCGGTGAGCAGCACCACAAAGGACAGCTTATAGGCGGTGGAGGTGTTGTTCCAGATCTTCAGCAGCTGGTCCTGGGGCGTTTTCTCCAGCACCACCCGGATCGTGGCGTTCTGCTCCGCCAGGGAGCCGCTCAGATACTGGGCGTCGATCACCGGGTGGTCCTTGAGCACCTGGAGGGCGGCCCCGACCATACGGTACTGGTCGGCCTCCCGCAGCTGCACCGGGGCCTTGGAGTGGGCCGTCACCAGAAAGCGCAGGTTGTACCGGGTGGGCCGCAGCCGCTCGGTGTTCTGTCCCACCTGGTAGTAGCCGCTCTGCACTCCCTGGGTGTCCTCCTCCACCTGGTAGAGGTAGAGGGTCAGCTGGTTGTTCTCGCTCTCATGGGGAGAACACAGGGCAATGAGCTCCCGGTTGCTGATGGGCTCCGGCGTCAGATTGTCCCGCAGCAGCTCCACCAGGGAGCTGCCCGCCTCCACCAGCGCGGTATAGTCCGCCATAGCACCCCACTCCTTTCCGAAATCATGCTGTTATCTCTCAGGCCGCCGGCTCCGTCTGGGCGGTCTGTTCCTCCTGCTGCTGTTGCTCCTCCTGCTGGGCCTGCTCCTCCTGGATGGCCTGGGCGGCCTCCTGCTCCTGCTGCTCCCGCTCCTCCTGGGCCGCCTGGGCGGCCTCCTGTCCCCGGAGGATCTCGCTCTGGAACAGCGTCCCGAAGGTGTCCGGCATCCAGTCATAGGTCTCCGCGATCCAGCCGCCCGACAGGGTGTTGAGCTGGTTGGCCTGCTTGGTAAAGGTCCCGATGGCCTGACACAGATCGGCGGCCGCCTCGTTCTGGGCGCACTGGGCGCTGTACAGCGCCTCCTTGGTGCCGGAGCCGGTGGCGTAGGCCTGGGTCTGGGTCTCCACTTCGGAGGCGGCCTGGGTCACGCTCTCCCGGGCGGAGCGGATGGACTCATAGGCCATGCTCAGATCCAGCACCGCCGACTTGACCTGCCGCTCCAGGGCGGCGGTATCCACCTCATACTGCCCGGCGGCGGCCGCCTGGGCGTACTCCACCGCCGCCGTCACCAGGGCGGAGGCGTCCAGCTCCACCGGGTCAAAGGTGATCAGCACCTTCTGCAGGTCATAGTCCTCCGGGTCCAGCTTGCACAGCTCCTGGATGGTCAGCCGCGCCTGCTCCTGGCCGGTCTGGTACTGGGCCAGCTGCCGGTCCAGCTCGTCCAGCTGGGCCTGGGCGCTGTCCACCGCCTCCTGGGTGCCGGTCCCCCGCTGCAGCTGGGTCTGAGCGGAGGCCAGGTTCTGCTCCAGCATGGGCTGGCTGCCCTCCAGGGCGGCGGTCATCTCCCGGTACATGTAGTAGTCGGTCAGCGCGTCCACCAGCTCCTGACCGTCGTCCACGGTGAGCATCAGCCCCACCAGGCGCTCCACGTCCCCCAGTCCGGAGGAACCGGAGCTGCCGCTTCCGCCGGAGGAGCCGCTTCCCGCCGCCTCCAGGGCGGCCAGCAGGGAGTCCAGCCGCTCCTGGGCCTGGGACACCGACTCGTCCACCACGGTTCCGTCGGGCAGGGTCATATCCCGGCTCCAGCTGATCTCCTCGGGCGCGCCGTCCTCCTCCTGGCTGAGCAGGACCATGGCGCAGTCCTCATAGCGGTACTGGCTCTGGAACCAGTTTCCTCCCACCGTGCCGTCCGCCTGGTAGGCCGCCCCCTGGGCCCGGGTCACCTGGGGGGTCTCCTCCTGGTCCTGGGCCGCCCACAGGTCGGCCTCGCTCAGGCTTTCCCAGGGGATCAACTCCCGGTGGGGGGAGTCCTCCTCCGGGGCGAGCCAGAGGCGGTACACCTGGGACTCGCTCTCCCCCTGCTGATAGCTGCACAGGGCGGTGAGGCCCAGCTCCTGGTTGACGATCAGGAAGCTGTCCCCCCGGTCGGTCTCGGTGAGCTTGGCCTCCCCAAAGGCCTCCCGCAGCTCCCCGGCGGTGAGGCCCAGCAGCCACGCCCCGTCCAGGGTTCCCCGGCTGAACTCGCCGGCATAGATCACATCTCCGCTCTCGGCGTAGAGGGTGCCGTAGCCGTCCACGGCCAGCTCGGTCAGGCCGCCCTCGTACCACAGCTTGCCGTCCTGGTACCACTGGATGGAGCCGTCCGGCTGTCCGGCGGCAAATTCGCCCCGGATCTGATCGCCGTCCTCCAGGTAGAGGGTGCCGCTGCCGTCGTAGAGTCCCTGGGCGAAGGAGCCCCGGTAGAGCACATCCCCGTTCTCCCGGTACGCGGTGCCCTCCCCCTCGTAGAGGCCCTGGGCAAAGGAACCGGTGTAGGCCCGCTCGCCGCTGGGGTAGTAGGCGGTGCCGTCCCCCTCCTGGAGGCCGGCCGCAAAGTTCCCCCGGTAGGCCAGGGTGCCGTCCTCATACAAGCTCCCCATGCCCTCGTACAGGCCGTTGGCAAACTCCCCCTCATAGACCAGCACGCCGCCCTCATAGCAGGAGCCGGCGCCGCTGCGCACCCCGTCCACAAAATTGCCCTCGTAGATGAGCAGGCCGTCCTCGTCATACTCCCGGCCCTGGCCCTGGAGCAGGCCGTCCTCCAGGGTCCCGCTGTACATGGGGTTCTCCTTGGCCTCGTCGTAGTAGACCACCACCCGGCCCGACCAGCTGTCCAGATCCCCGTCCTCCTGCCAGAAGTGGGCGGTAAAGAAATGGCTGAGGAGGAAGGGCCACACCACAAAGTAGATCAGCAGGGCGGCCACCACCAGCCCCACCGCCAGCAGGATCAGAAAGGACTTGGACACAAACAGACGCTGAGTCTCGATGTAGTCCTCCCGCTTGGTGGGCTTCTTCACCGCCGTGGCCGCCCCCTGGAAGGAGGTGGAGGCCACCTTGGTGGCATACCGGGAGACGTTGGTGATCCGGCGCCCATAGGCCCCTATCCGGGTCACCTGCCGGGTGAAAAAGGCCCGGATGGTGCGGAAAAAGATCCCAAACGATCCGGTGATTTGTCGCAACAGAAAGCTAAACAACGGAAATCCCCCTATGTATCATCTTCCGGGCCTATACCTTGCATGAAAACCTGGCACATTTCCAATGTTCAAAGCAAGGTCTAGCGCCCGAACACGCCCAGCTGGCTGAGCAGGCTCAGCCCCACGCACACCACCGCGATCAGCGCGATCACCTGGACCGCCCGAAGCGCCTGTCTGAAGCGGTAGTCCGCCGCCTGGTGGACCGGCTGCACCGGGGAGCGGCGCACATAGCCGTCCCGGCCTGGCCGGGTGGGGCGGGCCGCCTCCTCCACCGTGGGGCCGCAGGTGCTCCGGCGCCGTCCGGCGGCGCCCCGCTTTTTCCAGGCGGCCTCCCCCTTCCGGATGGCCCGGCCGGTGAGCTGGGAGGCCTGATTCACCAGGCTGGTGTCCCGGCGCAGGCGGCCCACCGCTCCGGCCGCCGCGTTGCGGGCGGCCGACTCGGCCTGCTGCCTTATGATGTCAAACTGTGTCATGGTACGGCCTCCTTTCGTCTCGGCCCATGGGGCGCACAGGGAAACCAGATTCCCGCGCTATTCCCGGTCCGCTCCGGCGTCCAGGCTGATGGCCTCCTCCGGCCGCTTTTCCAGCCGGTCGGCCAGGTACAGGTAATACCGCGCCCCGCCGTCCCCGGTGTTGTGGTGGACCAGCCGCAGGAAGATCCCCTTGGCCCTGGAGAAGTCCCGCCCGTACAGGGCGTACACCCCCTGGGAGAAGGTGTCCCCGGTGGTCTCCTTCACCTTGCGGATGTCGTAGGGGTCCCCCTCGAAGATCTCATAGGTGCGGATGGCCTGACCGCCCTCCATGCACTTGCCCATGTAGCGGCTGCCGTAGCCCTTGGCCCCGTTGATCACCGCCTCGGTGCACAGGATGTTGGCCCCCAGCCGCCCGCACAGCTCGATCAGGTGCTTGACCACCGAGAAGCTGGAGGAGATGGAGGTGGGCTCGATCTGGTTCTCATCTCCCACCACGCCCAGCATCACGTTGCCCTCATCCAGGGCGATATGGACCACCACAGGGGGGCGGCCGGCGGCCTCCCGCTCCCGGTTCAGATCCAGGATCTCCTGCTGGACGGCCACAGCGGTGCTCACCGCCGCGGCGCTCCCCCCCTCAAAGACGGCGTCATAGCCGTTGTAGGCGAAGTTGAACACCGCGCCCCCCTTCTGGGTGACGATGGAGGCGGTGCGCTCCAGAATTTCGTTGATGTTGTCGAACAGCTCCCGCCCGCTCTTCTCATAGACCTGATCCGGGAAGCGGAACCAGAGCATCATGGCCGCCAGATGGCGGGAGACAAAGGTCTGTTTATCTACCTCCAGAATGCTGGTCTTGCCCAGCAGGGAGAGCACCCGCTCGGGTACGAACCGGCGGTAAGACTGGGCCAGCTCGCTCTGCTGCCGGTCCACGTCCTGGAGGGCGTCGGACAGGGCGTTCACGTCCTCGGCCAGGCTGGTCAGCTCGTCGCCGCCGCCCAGCTCCACATGGACCTTCCGCTCCCCCGCCGACAGCCGCTCCATCCCGTTCAGGGCCCGGCGCAGGCCCAGAGAGATCCAGCACAGGATGGCCAGGGTCAGGGCGGTGAGCAGCGCCGCCAGGGCGGACAGCCCTTGGACCATCCACCGGCAGTTCTCCTCTCCGGCCGCACTGAGGCCGCCTCCGGCCACATCCACAGCCAGCAGAAGGTCCCCCTGGCTCTGGTAGAGCAGATAGTGGGGCTCGCCCCCCCGGGTCTCGGTCCAGAATTGGAAGGCGCCGTCGGAAGCGCTCTCCGCCTGGAGGCGGTCAAAGCTGGGGCTCGCCTCCGCCCGGACCCCCTCCGGCAGGCCGGTGTTGCTCTGGAGCAGGGTCCAGACATTCTCCCCGTCCCGCTGATAGACGGCCACGGCGGAGTCCTGGTAGAGGCCGCCCCCCGCCTGGGCCAGGCTGTTCCCCAGCCGCTGGGGCAGGGCGCTGTCCGTCAGCTCCAGGCTCTGGAGGGTTTGGGCCGCGGCGCTGCCCAGAAGGCTGTACGCCTCCCGCGCGGCGGTCTCCCGGCTCAGGGGATACACCGTCCCCCGCACCAGAATCCCGGTGCCCAGCGCGGCCACCGCCGCCGTCAGAAGTCCCCAGCGCACCAGCATGGGCAGCCGGAGCCTCCGCTGCTCCCACAGCACGAACCACAGCAGGGTGGTCAGCACCAGCACCCCCAGGGCCAGTCCCGCCAGGATCAGGCCGCACTGGACCGGCGAGCGGTAGAGCATCCCGGAGAGGTCGGACACCGAGCTCCCCCGGTCCAGCAGCAGGCGCTGCCCCTCCATCAGCAGCAGGACGTCCCCGTCCCGGGTCACCCACAGGTCGGTACAGGCGTCCAGGTCATAGGCCTCCTTCTCCAAGTCCAGAATGGCATAGGGCTGCCAGTCGGCAAAATCCGCAAAGTACACCTGCAAGCCATTTCCATCCACATAGTACACCCCGGTGCCCGCCTGGGTCAGGCTCAGGACCAGCTCCCCCTGATCCAGGAGGACGGTCTCTCCGTCCGTCCGAATCAGGCTGTCCCCGTCGGCCAGGACCAGCGTGCCGTCGGACAGGGCCAGGGCGGCCCGCAGGCCGGACTGCACGGTCTCCTGGCGCGCCTCCAGGCCGCTGCCCGAGCCGGTGCGCTGGTAGAATTGGGCCGTATCCCCCTGGATCAGAGCAAAGGTCACCACATTGTCCACCTCAGAGAAGTCGGACAGGCGGGTGCCCTCCATCTGCTCCTGGAGGTTCTCCCCCGGGCATACCTCGTCCAGGAGGAGCTCCGCCTCCCGGCCTTGATTGGTCAGGCGGTAGAGCTGGAGCCTGGTGCCGCTCTCCGTGTTGTAGAGCCCCAGGTAGACCGCTCCCCCCGACGCCGGGTAGAGGACGGCAGGGGTGCTGTCCCGGGGGACCGTCCCGTCCTCCAGCGTCCAGCGCTGGGTCCGCCGGCCGGACAAATCGCCGATGACCAGCTCATAGCCCTTCTCCGTGCGTCCCAGGGCATAGACGCCCCCCTCCGCATCGGAGGCGGTCAGGAGGTAATTGCCCTCTCCCGCCCCGGACGTGAGGATGGAACGGCACTCCGCTCCCAGGTCCCAGAACAGCAGAACCGCGCCTCCGCCCAAAACGGCCAGAAGCGCCACAAAAATTCCTATTTTCTTCAGTCTGTCCACCTTCCTCACCTCCGCTTCCGCCGGGCGGCCCAGTGCCGGAAATGTCCCCAGAGCAGGGCGCACCAGCGGCGGAAGAAATTGCGCTTTTCCAGCTTCTCATAGGCCTCCTGGATCACCGGCTGCCGCTCCCGCCACAGGGAGTAGAGCTGTACCGCCGTGGTGCAGCCCCCTTCCTCCAGCAGGTCCAGAAACTCCAGCTGCTCCCGGGGGGCGGAGAAGCGGGGCAGCAGGATCTTCCGGAGCTGGTCGCAGGCCAGATAGACCAGCTCCCGCCCGTTCATCTCCTCCATGGGCGCCACCTGGAACCGCAGGTGGATCTCACGGTTTCTCTCGTCCACCAGCACATTCTCCGAAAGCAGGGCGGCGCAGCTCACCTGGGCGGGCAGGTCCGCCATGTTCAGCACCTGATGGAGCAGCTCCTGGGCGTACGCCAGCCGCTCCCTCCAGGGGTGCCGGTCCCCCCGGTAAAACACCTGGTCGATGGAGGGGCCGGCCCGGTAGCGGAACACCGCCGCCAGGCTCTCCCCTTCCAAAAACACCCCCTGAAAGTCCGGGCAGGCGTCCAGCCGGTCGAAGCAGGGCAGATAGGCGCGCAGCAGGGGACCCTCGTAAATGTTCAGCAGGCAGGAGTTCTTCTCCCGGTCCAGAATATCCACCGCCTCCACGAAGGCGTAGTTCTCCTGGACGTCCAGCACCTGGACCACCTTATACCGCTCCCGCACCAACATTGTATCCATGGGGTCTCTCCTCTCCGCCGGTCCCGCCCGGCTTTCTTCGGGGGATCTTCCGTCACTCCACAATCACAAAGGCGCTGGCGGTCACCGTCTCGTCCGCACCCGCTGCCGCGGTGATCTCATAGGTGCCGGGCAGCTCGGGGGCCTGATAGAGGCCGTTGCGGTCGATGGCCCCGCCGTTCTCCTCCTTCACGCTCCAGGTGACGCTCTTGTCCTCTGAGCCCACCACGTCCGCCTGGAACTGCAGCTTGCCCCGGCAGCTCAGCCGGGAGAACTCCGGCGTGATGGTCAGGCTGATCTTCCGCTGGGCCAAAATCCGGCTGGTGTCCCGCTCCGGCTTCTGGGCGAAGTAGTGGACCCGCACCAGATTGCCCTTCACCGTGTCGTGGAGCCACAAACCGATGCGCATGGTGCCCCGCTCCGGGTACACCACCGCCGCCGCCTCCACCCAGGGGGGCGTCAGATCCACGCTCTTGGACTTGAACACCTCGCTGTTGCCGCACAGCAGGGCGGTCTCCCCCTCCTCGCCGGCCTCAAACTCCACGCTCAGGCGCACGTCCACCGCCCCGGCCCCCAGGCCGTGGGCGATCTCCTTGGAGAACACCCGGCTGTTCACCCGGATGCCCCCGGGCATGGTCAGGTCCACGGTGCCGTGGGCCACGGCGTAGTCGTACTGCTCCGGCGAGGGGATGCCGAAGTCCAGGTGGAGCCCGCCGGTGGAGGGCTGATACACCGCCTTCACGTCGGGCTTCTGCCAGTACTCCAGGCTGCGCACCGAGGTGGTCACCGTCAGGTCCCCGTTTTTCCCCGACTTGTGCTCCCCCTCTCCCGAGGCGGTCTGCTGGAAGGGCAGGTTGGTCACCGCCCCCACAAACACTCCGCCGGCCGAGTGGATGAGCTCCAGCTTGGCCAGATACAGGGGCAGGTCCCGGCCCCGCAGGTGGCGGGACAGGTCGTCCATCCGGCGGCGGCGCAGGCGGCTCTCCTCCTGGTCCCGGCACAGGTGGACGGCGGCCCCCACCGTCAGGTAGTTCTTATAGCGGTGGCTGCCCAGCTCCACATTGAGCTCACAGCCGGAGGGGAACAGCTGGCCGTCCACATCGCTGAGGGCCCGGGCCCGGAGGGGGAAGTCCACGGTGTACACGCACCGCTTCTCCTCCCGGCTCTCCCTGTAGGCCAGGCGCACCCGGCCGTTGTCGCTCTCCACGAAGGTGTTCTCCCCCTCCAGGGAGAATTGTACCGGCGGGGTCTTCTCGTTTTTCACCACCAGCACCCGCACCTGGAACTCCTCCCCGGCGTACAGGCCGGAGGGGACGGACAGCACCAGGATCAGATCGTCGCTCTGGTAGAGGACGGACACGTTCTCCTCGCCCGCGGCCTCCAGCAGCTCCTGGTAGGCGGGGGGCTCGGTGGTGAGGAACAGGCGGTAGCCCTCCCGGGTCAGGTCAAACTGGCGCTGGGACCCCACCTCGGCCCCGGTGGCGTTCACCGGTTCCACATCCTCCTGGGCGTAGCTCAGGCACAGGTAGGCGTCCTTCTTGCCCGCCAGGGTCTCCTGGCCCTCCAGCATCTGGAGCTTGCGGAACAGGGTCTCGGGCAGCACGATCTCCCGCCCCTGATAGTCCAGAGCCATGCCGCTCTCAATCATCAGGGTGGACTCGTCGCTGGCCGTCACCCCCAGGCCGCACACCACGCCGGAGCCGTGGAGCAGCCGGTTGAGCAGAGCCCGCTTGGAGCAGTGGTAGCGCTGTTCCACCTCAAAGTCCCGGACGGTCAGCAGCTTGCCGTAAAAATACCGGTTGCGCTCAAAGGGGAAGAAATTAGCGTGATTCATGGTCGACTCCTCCGATCGTGGTATCGTAATGAATGGTCACCTGCTCGTCGATGGCCGCCGGCACATAGCCCCCCACCTGGGAGTTGATCCCCAGATAGGTGTGCCAGTCCAGCTGGACGCAGGGCTTGAGCTGGATCATCTGCATGGTCATCCCGGCGGGGATGACCTCCTCCATATCCCGCTGGAACTGCCGCCGCTCCCGCTGGCTGGAGAAGGCGTCCTCCGGCAGCAGCACAAAGAAGCGGTAGGGGTCGTCCCCGTACAGGCGGCGGTAGAGCTCCGGGTCCTTGCAGTCGGGGCGGTTGGGGGACACCTGAAAGTGCTCGATGAGGATGGGCTCCCGGCCGGTGAGCCGGCGCACGCTGCGCCGCACCCCCTCCACCGTGTACAGATCCTCATAGTCGGACAGGGCGGTGCGGATGCGCTCCCGCACCAGCTCGTCCCTGTCTCCCCCCTCCACGCAGACCCACTGGGCCAGATAGCGCAGCAGCTCCCCGCCCGCGTGCTCATAGTCCAGCTGCCCGGGCAGGCGGTCAATGGCCCGGTCCATGTCGGTGAACACGCTGTCAAAGATGGACAGGAAGCGGCGGGTGAAGTCCTCCTCCTGGTAGATGGCGGGGAGATAGTCCACCATGTGGTCTCCTCCCATCCAGAGCCGCAGGGCGTGGACCACCGGAGACCCCGCCCCGGCGGCGGTGAGCTCCAGCATGAGCCACAGGTACCGGCCAGACCGTCCGATCAGGCCGTCCCCGCTCTCGGCGACGGGCGGGCCGAAGATCTCCCCCAGCGCGGGCATGGGGTCCCCCTCCAGGCTCTGAATCCCCCGGTCCAGGTCGGCCCACTCCCCCCACTGCCGGGTGTCCGAGGCGTAGGCGTACAGGCGCAGGGCGGTGTCCGGAGGCAGGTCCGCCTCCACCGCCACCCGGCCCCACCGGAAACCGTTCTCCCCGCTGTCCACCGCCGCCATGCAGTAGACCCCGGTGGCGGAGCGGCCGCTGTCCAGGCGCAGGCCGTCTCCCCAGGGCTCCACCTGGTAAAACCGCCCCCCCATCCACTGCTCCGCACAGCAGAATACCATTTGTGCCTGCATGGGCTCCACGCCGCCTCACGCTCCTTTTCTTCTCAAATCAGTGGCCGATCCGCTCCACCGGCAGGCGCTCCACCTGGAGCTCCTTCAGCCGCGGGATGGCCTGGCGGGGCAGACGGATGTCCCCGTCCGCGTTCTGATAGCAGCCCGGCGCGGTGGTGCGCAGGTCCACCCTCCGCACCTGGAGCACGCCGGGGGCCGCCTGGACCAGGACGGCGATATCCCCCGCCCGGAGGACGCCGCCGATGCCGCAGCCCTCCAGGAAGGAGCGCAGCGCCTCCTCCAGGGTCCGCTCCACTCCGTCCTCGCTCCCCCGCAGGGAGACCCGGACGGTGAGCTCCACATACACCGGGGGGATCACCTTCACCCGGGTTCCGATGGGGCGCAGCCGGTCCAGCCGGGCCTGCACCGCCGCCAGAAACCGGCGGTCCGGGAGGGGGCGCTCCCCCGCCCCGGCGGGCACCGCCACCACCGTCACGGTGGGCAGACGGCTCACCCCGGTGGGCTCCTCCGGGTCGAAGGCGGGCAGGGCCTTGGCCGCCGCCACCCGCAGCCCGGGGGTCTCCCTGGCCAGCCGCTCATAGTCGCCGGCGGAGACGCACTTCCGGGTGGTGTTCAGCTCCCGCAGGAGCCTGGTCTGGGCCTGGGCCGCCGTCTCCTGCCCCGCGCCGCCGGAGGCGGCCAGGTTGCGCACCGTCAGCCCGTCCCCGGCAAAGGTCAGGTTCTCTCCCCCGGGGATATTGCCCCCCTCACAGTAGGACAGGGTCAGGCTGGCCGCCAGCACCGCCCCCTCTCCCCGGCGCAGAAGCGCCCCGTGTTCCCCGTCTCCAAAGGTGACGGTCTCCCGCACCGGGTCATAGGTAAACACCCGGTCCCGGGGGCCGCAGGCGTACAGGTCCTCCACACAGCGCCACAGGGCCGGCCGGACCTGCCCGTCCCGCTCCAGGGTCTCACACAGGAGGGCAAAGGACTCGGTGAGCGCCGTCCGCCCCTCCAGATCCAGGAAAAAGGTCTCTCCGGGCAGGCCCTTGGCGTCAAACAGGAGCCGCCCGCTGTGCATCGGGTCCAGGGTCACCGCCAGCACGTTGTCCGCCCCGTCCTGGGCCGCCTGAGAGGCGTCCACCTGGAGGAGCCTTCCCCCCTGGTCCGCCGCCGCCCGCCAGCGGTCCGTCTGCGCCCAGCCGTCCGCCCGCCGCACAAAGACCGCCAGCTCTCCGTCCCGGGCCAGCGCGTCCGCCAGACGCACCGTCCAGTCCTCCCGGGCGGGGGCCTGGAAGAAGTGGGACCTGGCCCAGGTCTCCTGCTGGAGGGCGGAGTACCGCCCCGCCGACACGCCGGACAGCCGCACCTCCTCCTCGCACCCCGGGTCCTCCAGGGTGAGGTTCAGCCAGTGCAGGCCGTCCCCTCCGGCGGGCCACTCCCCCTCCGGCCGCAGCACCACATAGCCGCTGACGCTGAGGGCGTGGGTGTCGTCCCGCACCAGGCGGGTGCCCTCCGCCCCCAGGCAGGTCCAGCGGATGGTCCGGGGGGCCTGCTCCGGGTCGGAAAAGGGATTGCGGGGCGTCCCCTCCGGGGGGACCACCTCAAACCACAGACGCAGGTCCCCCTCTCCCAGCTGGGACAGCCCGATATGCAGGGCAGAAAATTCCCCGCCCGCCTGGGCAAAGGGCTGGAAGGTGATGGCCCGGTCCCCCAGCAGCTCACCCACGTCCCGGCTCCGGTCCCCCTGGACCACACGGATCTGGGCCAGCACCGGCCGCCGGGCGGGGACCGCCTCGGCCAGCTCGAAGGGAATCTCCTCCCGGGTCTCCAGCCGCTCCCCCTCCAGCCGCTCCGGGGCCTCCGGCCCCAGCTCCACGGCGCATCGGGCGGGGGCGGCGGGCCGCCGGGTGATCCCCGCCAGCTTCAGCAGCTTGCACCGCAGCTCGTCGGTGAACTGGTTCATGTGGTACTGCTGCAGCTCCTTGTACCAGGCCATCAGCTCCAGGATGGTGATGCCCGGGTCGTGGGCGTTGTGGTCGGTCCATACCGGGCACAGCCACGGAAGCCGTCCCTCCGCCGCCTGTACGATCTCCTCATAGGTCTGGTCGTCCAGATTCCGCGCCTTCAGCATGGGGCATCCCTCCCTTCCCGTCTGTTTCTACTCTCTCGTGTCAAAATGGTTCCTACTCCACTTGAACCAGATGAAGTCCGCTTTTCACCGTGGCGTAGGGGAACGCGTCGTCGTCCTCCAGGGCCACCACCCGCTGCACCCCCGCCTGGTCAAACCGGCCCTCCAGCAGGATGCTGCGCACCAGGCGCACATTGGGGGTGTCCCGCACGGTCTGCCACACCTGGGCGATGCGCAGCTGGCTGCCGATGTCCTGTTCCCGCCAGCGCAGGTTGATGAGCTCCTCCAGGCGCCGGGCCACCGCCTGCTGGGTGGCCGCCCCCTGGTTGGGGTCCTCCATCTCCACGGTGACCGTGCTGTTCACCGTGATCACCGTGGACCCCACCACATGGAGCCGCTCCTCCTCCACCAGCACGCAGTCGCACTGCTGGGACAGGGCCCGGTAGATCCGCCGGCACAGGTCGTCGGTGACCCGGGTGCTGTCCAGATCACAGCCCTCCACCACCACGCTCACGTGGCCGGGGGCGTAGGCCCCGGCGGCGTCCCGCCCGGGGAAGCACTTCACATGCCGGGCCTGGGGAAAGTCCTGGGCCACGATCTCCTCAAAATCCCGGGCTCCCGCCGCCCGGTTCCGGTGGCGCAGATGCCTGCTGCCCACCGCGTCCACCTTCTCCGGGGAGAAACGGCCGGTGCCGCCGCTCATGGGGGTCAGGTTTTCCACCTGGCTGATCCGGGGCAGGGCCCCGATCAGCTCGGACACCGCCCCCGCGGGGCGGTTGCCCCACTCTCCCCCGCCGAAGCAGTAGGACACCCGGATATTCTCCTCCCCCGGAGGGGGGACCCGGCCGTGGACGCCGTCCCCAAAGGTGACGGTCCCGGCGTAGGGGTCCAGCTGGTAGCACCGCTCGCCCCCGCCGGCCAGGGACAGGTCGGCCTTCCGCTCCCACCGCACCCAGCAGTGGGTGAGCACCCGGTCCTCCCGCTCCAGCCGGACCCGGCCGGGCAGCTCCCGGGCCAGCCGCTCCGCGTCGGCCACCGCCAGGCCGTCCACCTCGTCCACCCACACCTCCACCGACAGGGCCGGATGGTTCAGCAGGGTGAGCTCCTTGTTGGCCTCATAGGCCCCGGTGGAAAACCGCTCGTCCTCGGTCCGCTCCCGCTGGACCGCCTCCACAATGTTCAGCCGGACCCCGTTGACCCAGGGCCAGCCCCACCGGTTGTCCAGGTAGGAGCTGCGGGACAGCCGAAGCCAGTGTCCCCGCACCCCGAACAGAGTGCGCTCCGGCAGGGGGCGGGACAGGTAGAGCAGCATGGTCCCCGCCTGGAGCAGGTTCCGGGTGAGGTCCACCGTGCGCACCGGCTCAAACCGCTGCCCGGTCCAGGCCTCAAAGCGGACCTTGTCCTCCAGCCTCACCCGGCCGGCCACGTCAAAAAGGATGGACAGGGGCATGGCGTGGGGGGAGCGGTCAAAGCAGAAATACATGGCTCTGGGGTGCTCCTCCAGCCCCACCAGGGCCGGGAAGGCCAGCCGCCCCACCTGGGCGGCCTCCTCCAGCACCGCCGTGTCCCCGTTGTTCTCTGAGACATACCGGTCCGCCGGAACATAATCCCGGTAGCTCCAGCTGCACTCCGCCCCCTTCAGGAGGGGAACCACCCACCGGGGCGTCATGGAGAACTCATTGGCCACATGGACCACTCTGGCCCGGATGTAGTAGCCCATCTGGGCGTTGACCTCCGCGGGCGACAGGTCCCCGGGCACGTCGAACACCACCTCCAGCTCCCCCTCATTCTTGCAGGAGAAGGGGTTCCGGCTTCCGGACACGGTGAGGGGCCGCCAGCCCAGGCCGTTGAAGTACTCCCAAGCCACCTGGTCCACATATACGTCGTCGGGGACGATGGCCACCGCGTCCCGCTTGTCGATGATGTACTGATTGAACTGGTACCGGGGCCCCTCCTCCGTCAGGTCGGTGACCACGGGGGCAATCTCCAGGTGCAGGTTCACCCGGCTCCCCCGCTTCCGGAACACCTGGTCGGAGCGGAAGTAGCACAGGCTGTAGGAGGCGGGCCGCCGCCCGAAGCAGTAGCCCCCGGCCTCCAGATCCAGCGGAATGTCCCCGTTGGCGGCGGAATCCACCGCCACCCGCCCGGCGGGCCGGCTGCGCAGCCCCACGCCGTCCAGCACCAGGGCGCCCGCACCCAGCTGTCCCCAGCAGGAGAGGGAGAAATTGCCCGCTCCGTCGGCCTCCAGGGCCTCCGTGCCGTCATACTCCAGCACCACGGCGTCCCCCTCCGCCCGCACCCGGGAGAAGGGGACCTCGGCGCCGCCGGAATGGAAGGTCCAGCGGGCCAGCGCCGGGTCGGAGAGCCGCTGGGCGGTCTCCGCCCCCGGCAGCCCCCCCTCCAGGCGCAGCTCCGCCTCCACCTGGAAGGGACCGGACAGGGAGAGCACGTCGCTCTGGCTGACGGTAAACCGGTGGCGCTGGAGGTTCTCCCCCTGGACGGGGGTGAAGAAGGGCTGTGGCCGGTCCAGGTCCAGCCGCTGGATCACCTCCGCCCGGGCGTCCACATAGAAGAGGCCGGTGAGCCGGGCCGGGGTGGACTGGATGCTCCGCACCGTCTCATAGACCACGTTCTCCCCCTCCTCATCGGGGGTGAACACCTGGGTCCCCTCCGGGACGGGCACCGGTTCCTCCACCGTGTCGTGGGCGGTGAACTGGAGCAGGCCGGCGGCGGGCACCGGGTCTGGCATCTGAAAGCCGGTGAGGTTGAGAAACTCGGTGTGCAGCTTCCCGGGCACCGAGTTCATCCGGTCCACCGTCTGATAGAAGAGGTCCCCAAACAGCTCCGCCAGGGCGGAGCCGGGGTCGTCCTCCGCCCCCTCATACCGCCACTCCGGGGTGTAGGAGCGGGCGTGGGCGGCCACCTGGGCCATAATCGTCTTTCGGTCCCTGGGGTCCAATACTGGCTGTTTCACTCTGCGCCGCCCCCTTCCGAACCCTCCGTCACATAGAAGGGATAGACGTGGTTGTACCGGTTATTGGTGCTGCGCACCGTATAGCTCACCTGGATGACCACAGAGCCGTCCTGCTGGTCCAGCTGGTCGCACCGGACCTCCACGTCTCGGATGCGGGGCTCCTGCTCCAGCAGAATCAGCCGCACCTCCTGGGCGATGGAGTTGGTCATGGAGCTGGAGAGGGGCGCAAAGGCGTAGTCCATGGTGTTGGCGCCAAACTCCGGGCGCATGACCCGCTCACCCTGGCCAGTGCGCAGGATGATGCCGATGGCCTCCCGGATATCCTCCTCCTGGTCCGCCATGGCGATCTTTCCCGTCTTGGGGTCCACCTGCAATGGAAATTTCAGACCCCGGCCCAGAAACTCCTTTCCGTTCACCGTCTCCCCTCCTTTCCAGTGTCTCTGTGTCAGTTGATGCTCACCATACCGCCCTGAATGGTCATCTGGGCGCTGGCTTTCTCCTCAATCGTCGCCGCCTGCACGGCCACCTTCACATTGGCCTTCTCCGTCACATTTCCGGACGCCTCCAATACCAGTGAGGCCCCCGTCCCTGCCGACAGGGTGAGCTTGGTCTTGGCCTTCAGCTCCACATTTCCCCCCTGCAGGTCCATGGTCAGGGCGTTCTCTCCCCCCTTGTCCTGGAGGGCAATTTTCTTCCCCTCGTCGTCCATGGTCAGGGTGGTCCCCGAGGGCATGGTGAGGGTCACCTTCTGCTTGCCGGGCTCGTCGTACAGGTGCAGCTCGGTGCCGCTGGGCATCTTGATGGTGAAATCATAGACCTTCCCATCCTGAATCACATAGGGGGGCTTGACCTTGGTGTTCCAATAGGCCCCCAGCACCATGGGCCGGTGGGGATCTCCGTTCAGGTATCCCAGCACCACCAGGTCGTTCACGTTGGGGAAGAAGAACTGCCCGCACTCCTTCCCGCCCATAGGGGCCATCACATAGCACCAGTCGGTCTCCTCGTCCTGATCGTTTTCCACCGGGACGCATTTGACCCGGTTGAGCTTATCCGGGTCGCTGACATTCGTGACCACGGCCAGGGTCAGCCCCACGCGCTCCATCTGCCGCTCCAGAGAGTAGCCCGCCGAGTTCAGCGCAGCCTGAAATTCCTCCGCAATGCTCACGTCAGTCCTTCGCTCCCTTCACTTCAAACTGGGTCAGATAGCCGCCGGAGCCAAACTGGTGGCGGACCTTGGTGATGAAATAGTCCCCCACGGTGTCCCCGTCCAGCCCCTCAATGGTGATGAACCGCCCGGGAATCAGCTCCGGCAGCCCCAGGCACAGCCCGCTCCCCGACACATAGTTCAGGGCCAGCCGGTCCAGCTTGGCCTGGGCCACCTTCTTGCACTCATCCACCGTCCGGACGTATGCGTTTTCCTCCCGGAGCAAGGTCTTTTTGAACTTGGGCGCCGCCTGGGCGGCCGTCTTACCGGTCCCCCTGATGCTGACGGTGCTGGCCGTCCCTTTGATCTGCTCGTTGTTCACATCTGTGCCCCGGATCTCCACCTCTCCCACCTGATTCTGAAGGGAGACCCGCTTCTGGAATTCCAGCAGGCCGGAGCCCACCGTCAGCTGAATCAGGGACTTGGTGTTGCTCAGCAGCTCGTCGAAGATCAGCTCCCCGTTCAGGGCCATCAGGTTCATGCAGTAGCGGTCCGCCAAAAGGCGCAGGTACTTGAAATCATCGATCTTTTCCTTCACGTCCAGGGAATCAAAGTCCGGAAGGTTCCCGACGGTGATGCTGGTGGCGAAGCCGGCGGATTTTGCCTTCTCCAGAATGCTCGTCACCACCTTTTTGGGCTCCAGCTTCCCCCCGTAAATGGGCTCTCTGCAGCTCATCAGATAGCACAGGCCGTCCATCCCGGACACGGAGATGCTGGGCGGCGCGGAACCGCTGTACTGTACGGATACCTCGTCCACATAGCCGTAAAAGAGGAGTTTTTTCTTGACGTAGCCCCCCTCTACCTTCAGCTCCGCCCCCACGTCCAGCGTCTTTGCCAGGTTGTTCAGCCACTCGGACTGCTCGTAGTCATAGAGGTTTTCGATCTGAAAATGGCATCCTCCCGCCGAACCGTCGGCGCACTGCTCCACATCCACCGTAAGCGGGATGCGGAAGCTCTCCAGCTTTGTTCCGTCCACCGTGATGTCAAAGGCGGGGCCGCGGAAGTCCTCGTACTTCTGACACAGTGTCTTGAACTTATAAGATCCGGTATCCATCCGCCCCACCTCCTCTCTTGCAGACGCGGCGCCTCACGGCTCTTTTTTCAGGGCCGGCAGAACCAGCCGCTCCCCCGAGCGGAGCTGCCGCGGGTTGGACAGGCGGTTGGCGTCCGCGATGGCTCGCCACTGCTCCGGCTGTCCGTACTCCTTGGCGGACAGGGCCCACAGGGAGTCCCCCTGGTGCACCGTCCGGTATTTGGTGGTGTCCGGCGACTCCAGAGGGCGGGTCACCCCCACCTTGTCCGGGGCGATATACTCCTGAAACGTGCAGTCCATCCAGGCCCGCAGGGGCATCCCCTGTTCGCTGAACCGGACAAACTGGATGCTGCAGCTGATCAGGTGCCCGGTGAACTGGAGGGAGGACCACTTCAGCTTCAGCAGGGGCGGCACATGCTTGTCCGCGTCAATTTCCATCAGCCGGTACACCTTGTTGGTGTAGGTCCGCACGTCGATGGCTTTGGTCAGGGAGGGCAGGAGGCTGTTTCCCGCAAAGCTCAGCTTCTGAACCGTGCCGCCGCCCACCTCGCTGCCCGCGGACATGCTGTCAAAGAACAGCTTGAACTGGAGGATCTCCGATCCCCCGCCGGTGTACTGGACAAGGGGGGTGTTGGTGGCGATTCCCTGGGACTGGGCATAGCGCACCTCCCGGCTCTGAGAGTAGCTCTCCGGATTGTAGAGTACCTCGATGGTCTCTTTTTTCCCGTCGATCTCCGCGGAAATCGTCATTTTTTCCAGCGGCACCAGGATATTGGGATTCGGCACGCCGAGATACACGGACACCCCTCCTCTCTTCTAACGTCTGCGTTTTCTTCCGGTTACAGGCCCAGCCTCCGCCGCTCCCGGCGGATGCGGTCCTCAATCATGCGGTAGACCCGGTCGGCGGTGCGCTGCAGCTCCGCCTCGCTGATGCGCGGGGCCTGCTGCCCGGCCTGCCGCTCCTCCCGGCCCGGCTTCTCCCGGTAGGTCATGGGCGCCGCCGGGGGCCGGTAGTTGGGGGCCGTCCACTGGACGGCGTCCCCCTCCCCCTGGGAAGGCAGGGAGGCGATGTTCCGCGCGGTCCCCATGCTCTGGCCGCTCTGGGCCGCCCCCTCCCGCAGGAACCTCCTGGCCCAGTCGGGAAGGCTCTTGACATACGCCGACTCCGCCGGAGAGGCGCTCTCTCCGGCCGTCTGCGCCGGATCGGGCGGGGCCGCCCCAGCCGGAACCGGCCCATAGGACAGCTCCAGCGGCTCCGGTGCCGCCGCGGGGCGGGCTGCGCTCCGGGCCCCGGTGTGCTGGGACAGGCGGGCCGTCAGGGGCCGTTTTTCCCTCCCGCTCTCCGGAATTCCTGTGTCCGCCTGGGGCGCCGGTCCGCTTCGGCCCCCGGCCTCCCGGGCCGGGCGGCCAGAAACCATATGGGGCCCCGCCTGGGCTTCCAGCCCCTGGGCCCCCGGGATGGGGTACAGGTCCAGCGGCCCGCCCGCCGGGGCGGGACCTCCCGCGGCCCCTCCGGGTGTCAGCTCCGCCGGACCGGGGCCCTGTTCCAGCGCTCCGCCCACCCGGATGTCCCGGGCGGCGGTCTCCAGCCCCAAGGGCGCTCCGGCCTGGGCCTCCGGCCCCTGGGCCGCTGGGATTTGGTACAGATCCAGCGGCCCGCCCGCCAGGGCGGGACCTCCCGCGGTCTCTCCGGGCGTCAGCTCCGCCGGACCGGGGCCCTGTTCCATCGGTCCGCCCACCCGGATGTCCCGGGCGGCGGTCTCCATTCCCAGAGGCGCTCCGGCCGGCCGCCGGGGCTGCTCCGGCTCCTCCCCCTGAGAGGCGGCGGCCATTCCGCTCTCTGCTCCCTCCAAGTTCAGAAAGGCCAGGGAAAGCGCTCCACCGGCTTCCGCCGTCCACGCCTCCCCGGACCCGCTCCGGCCCGGTTCCCCAGGCATGCCCGCCGCCGGTCCCAGCGTGCGGATTTCCCGCGCCGTCCGGAGGAGGCCGCCCGGTCCTGCCATGTGGGCGCGGGGCGCTCCGCCCCCCTCTGTCTCCGCGCCTGTGGGGCCGCCTCCCGTCTGGCGGGGGGCGGTCCGCCTTGTGCTCTGCTCCCCGGCGGACTCTGCCCGCTGCCGGACTGCTTCCGCCGGGCCGTCCTTTCGGCCCTGGAGAGACTCGCGGATTCCAGGGGCCCCTTTCGAGCTCTGCCCCTCCGCCCGGTCAGGCCGTGCGCGCTCCGCCGGGCCGGTTTTTTCCGTCCCCTGCGGCGCCGCGGCTCCACG
>UMHQ01015584.1_pt1 | contig 55776 bp, 60 predicted proteins | sample 1965531 | NCBI WGS metagenome assembly UMHQ01 (sample SAMEA4836098, study PRJEB28245) | human gut metagenome | biome: gut microbiome; material: fecal sample | place: Denmark | collected 2008 | reverse complement strand
TCGTTATACTATCATTTTAAAACAAAAAAGTCAAACAAAAAAAAGACAATTTATAAAACAAACTGTCTTTCATAAAATCTATTTTTTCAAAGAAAAATATCCATCTTCTTTTTTATCAATCAAGCCTTGTTTCAATAATTGTCCTATGGCACGTTTAAAGGCTTTTTTACTCATAGAAAAATAATCTTTAATGTCTTCCGGAGAGCTATCATCATTAAATCTAAAGTGATCCTTTAAAATTCTCATTTTTTGTAAAATAACTTCCGCATCCTTCGAGATTTGTTCCGATAAAATAACTCTAGGGCTAACATCTAACTTTCCGTCTTCTCGAACTCGAATAATCCGTAAATCTAACTCTTCTCCCACTTCAAAAGCTTGGAAACATTCACTCTTAGGAATCAAACCGAAATATCTGTCTTCCACCGCAACAAAGACACCAATCTCATCATTCACTCGATATACGGTACCTTTCACAGTATCATTCTTTGAAAAATCATGATTTGGTAATAGGAAATTATAAATCTTCATGGTAGCAGATAAACGACCTTTACTATCTTCATAAATTCCTACTAAATATCTCTTTCCAATTTCTGCCCGCACTTCTTGTTGACTCACAGGCAATAATAAATCTTTAGTCAATCCCCAATCTAAAAAAGCTCCTAATCTTGGATTGGTATCCACCACTTCCAACTTGGCTAACGTTCCTACCAAAGCTTCTGTCTTTCGAAAAGTTGCAATCAATCTATCTTCTGAATCTCGATAAATCAATACTTCTACTTCTTCCCCCTCTTGTAACTCTCTCTCTTCCAATTCGTTATTTGGCAGTAAAATCTCAATCTTTTCTTCCTCTTCTTCTACAAGAACAGGAACCAAATAAGCCCCTACACTTGCAAAATGATCCACTAACATAGTCTGTCGTTTTCCTACTTTTATCATCTTTTCTCCTTTTTAAAAAAATACCCCATTATCACAATAATTTTCTCCTAATAACGGAAAAAAGATAACACAAGCATCTTTATTTCCATTCATTTCCTTCATTTTTTCCGTCAAAAATGCAGCAACTCTCTTTTTAATTTTTTCTCCCCGTTCAAACCAATACAATTCAATAAAACTATATCCTTCTTGTATTTTCCCATCGAAAATATATTCCGTATCTATATGCTCTATGGTAAACCAAGTTCTATCACATTGAATAATCTCTGTCAAACCATCAATAATTTCTTTGGATTTTTCTATTAAAACTTTCTTTTCCAAACCTCGTACCTTCAAATGCGGCATAAGTCTTCCTCCTCTCATATTTTTACTTTTATTATAACATAGAAAATAAAAAAAGATACAATAAAAAAGAGAGCTTCGGAATTTTATCCAAAGCTCCCCAATCATCTTACAAACTTTTATTAGTCTTCTTTTGGTTCTAGTTTATTTCCTGCAAACTTATTTACTAAAACGGCAATCGCTCCGTCTCCAGTTACATTACAAGCAGTTCCGAAACTATCTTGAGTTAAGTATAATGCAATCATCAAAGAAAGTAATTCTTCATTGAATCCAAGCATAGATCCTAAAAGTCCTAAAGCAGCCATAACAGCTCCTCCCGGTACTCCAGGTGCTGCAACCATAGTAATTCCTAACATTAAGATGAAACCGAACATTGTTGCAAATCCATGAGGCATTCCATAAATAATCATCAATGCTAAAGAACAACTTGTTAAGGTAATTGTACTTCCTGACAAATGAATGGTTGCACATAGAGGAATTGCAAAATCAGCGACTCCATCTGATACACCATTTTTCTTCGTTTGTCTCAAAGTTACCGGAATTGTTGCTGCCGAAGATTGAGTTCCAATCGCTGTTAAATATGCCGGTATCATATTTTTGATCAATTTAATTGGATTTCCTCCTGCAATTGTTCCTGCAATCGTATATTGGAATAAAATAATGATAGCATGAAGAATAATAATGATAATAAATACTTTTACGAACACAGACATAATCGCTGCTGTTTTTCCTTCATAAGTCATATTTGCAAAAATTCCACAAATGTGCAAAGGTAAGAAAGGAATCACGATATTTGAAATAACCTTTTCTACAATCGCTTGGAATTCTTGCATTCCTTTTTTCAATACTTCAGAATTGATAACCGCTGCTCCAATTCCTAAAGTAAAAGCAATTAGTAATGCTGTCATAACTCCCATAATTGGAGGCATATCCACAGTAAACAATGGAGATAAAGAACGTGCATTCGCTTCTGCTGCCTTAATCATTTCCGCTGCATCTTCTAAGTGAAGTTGTTGGAATATGGTAGTGTCTACAAAATAGGCAAAAGTTCCTGAAATAACAGTCGATACATAAGCAATCGCTACAGTAACTCCTAATAATTTCCCCGCATCTTTTCCTAAGTCTGCAATACCTGCTGCTACAAATCCTACAATAATTAGAGGGATAACGAATCCTAAGAAGTTTCCAAAAATACTGTTGAAAGTTCCTAACAATCGAATGATAATTTCAATCCCTGACATTCCCAATAAAATCCCTACCACTAATCCTATGATAAGTCTTGGTAGTAAACCAATCTTTTTCATAACATTACCTCCTACTAAAAAATTTTAAATTTCTATAAACATATTCTATCATATTTTTTCTTAAATTCAACTTTTTTATCAATTTATGTATTATTTGTACAAAAAAATTATATTTTTTTATTTTTATTCATTTTTTTGTTTTTTTTTCTTAGTCTATGATACAATAATAACATAAAATGAAGCAATCATGGAGGAAAATTATGATTTATGGAAATACAGAGGGAATTAAAGAATTTACACTACAGCAATTAGAACAATTGTATGAGATAAAACTCAATAAAGGGCAACTTATCTCAGAAGAAATTGCCATTTTTTTAGCAAATATTAGCACAAAAATCAATAAAGAAATTAATTTATGTATTGATAGAAATGGAAATATTACAGAAATCTCCATAGGAGATAGTAGTACAGTAAGTCTTCCTTTCATTCCTGTCTATGAAAAAAAATTATCTGGAAAACGAATTGTACACACTCATCCCAATGGAAATCCAAAATTGTCCAGTGTTGACATTTCTGCCTTATTAAAATTAAAGCTGGATGCCATTCTTGCCATTGGTTGTATCGAAGAAAAAGTGACAGGAATAGGACTAGCTCTTTGTAACTTAGAGGAAGACGTAATTCACTATGAAGAGCATCTATACTCTTCTTTTGAGGAATTAGAAAATTTTCCTTTCTTGGAAAAACTTCAATCCATCGAAACTGCTTTACGAAGAAAAAATATTGTAGAAGATGATAAAGAATATGCGGTCTTAGTGGGAATCGACTCAAAAACAAGTCTACAAGAATTAGAAGAATTAGCCTATGCTTGTAACATTGAAGTCGTAGGTCATTTCTTTCAAAATCGTTCTAAAGCAGATAAAGTCTTATTTTTAGGCCCCGGAAAAGCAAGAGAACTTTCCCTCTTCCAACAAATCAAACGAGCAAATCTTATCATTGCTGATGAAGAATTAAGTGGTTTACAGGTAAAAAACTTAGAAGAAGTTACCGGTTGTAAAGTCATTGATAGAACGACTTTAATTCTCGAAATTTTTGCAAGACGAGCCAGATCACGAGAAGCAAAGATTCAGGTAGAACTGGCTCAATTAAAATATCGTAGCAACCGTTTGATTGGATATGGAGTGACGATGTCAAGACTGGGAGGAGGAGTTGGAAGTAAAGGCCCCGGAGAAAAAAAATTAGAGATTGACCGTAGAAGAATTCGAGAGAATATTTCTTTTTTGAAAAAAGAATTGGAAAATATCAAAAAAACACGTTCTGTACAAAGAGAAAAAAGAGAAAACTCGAATATTCCAAAAATCTCTCTTGTAGGATATACCAATGTCGGAAAATCTACTTTACGAAATCTCTTAGCCGCAGAATACAATCCAAACTCGAATACAAAAGAAGATGTTTTTGCAGAAAATATGCTCTTTGCAACCTTAGATACTACAACCAGAACTATTTTATTAGATGACAAACGACTTATATCTCTTACCGATACCGTAGGCTTTATCCGAAAATTACCTCATGATTTAATTGAGGCTTTTAAATCTACTTTAGAGGAAGTCATCTTTTCTGATTTAATTTTACATGTAGTAGACAGCTCTTCCGAAGAAGCTCTCTCCCAAATGGAAGCTGTTTATCAAGTATTGGAAGAATTACAATGTCAAAATAAGAAAAATATCTTAGTCTTAAACAAATGTGACTTGGCAAGTCCAGAACAAATTCTCTCCATTCGTGAGAAATACTCCCATATTACAGCTGTGGAAATCAGTGCAAAAGAACACAAAAATATTGATGTTCTTTTGGAAGAAATCAAAAAAGAATTACCGCAAAATACGAAAACTTGTATGTATTTAATTCCTTATAGCGATAGCTCCATGGTTGCCTACCTTCATAAAACATCAACGATTCAAGAAGAAAAATATGAAGCCGAAGGAACTTTTATCAAAGCTATCGTCAATCAAGAAACAGAAAATCGCTGTAAACAATTTGAAATAGAATGAGGTGCCTTATGATACACTGGAATATGATTCGAGAAATTCTCTCCTTAGCTTTACCTGCCGTAGGAGATATGACTCTTTACATGATGATATGGATATTAGATACTATGATGGTAGGACAATACGGTGGAAAGCTTGCCGTTTCCTCTGTCGGACTCAGCACAGAAATTATTTATTCTTTTTTTAATATCTTAATTGCAATGGGAATGTCCTCTTCTTTGACTTCCTTAATTTCTAGAGCTCTAGGAGCAAAAGATTTCAAAAAAGCAGAAAGAATTGCAAATGCCGGTTTTAAAATTTCCTTTGGTCTAGCCATTTTATTTTTCTTGGTCTTATTTTTCGTTCCAAAACAAATTTTGACCTTAGCAGGAGCTACGAAAGATATGCTTCCATCTGCAGTGATATATGCAAAAATTTCAGCATTTTCTTTTTTCCTCTTAACCTTTTCTTCCACAAATAATGGGATATTTCGAGGAGCAAAAGATACTAAAACTTCTTTATATATCGCAGCCCTTATCAATATCGTGAATCTTTCTCTTGACTATGCCCTTATTTTTGGAAAATTCGGTTTTCCGGAATTAGGAGTGAAAGGAGCTGCGATTGCAACCGTAGCCGGAAATGGAGCAGGATTATTATTACAATGGTTTCGCTTGAAAAAATTACCTTTCCATCTTCATTTATTTTCTTCTTCTAAAAAAGAAGATTTTAAAGAAGTCATTCTGTTGGCAGTGCCTTCCGCCTTGCAGGAAGCGAATTTTAGCCTTTCTAAACTGTTAGGAATTACTTTTGTCATGAGTTTAGGAACCATTGCCTTTGCTGCCAATCAAATTGGAATTGCCATCGAGGCAGTTTCCTTTATGCCCGGTTGGGGAATTGCTATTGCCAATACTGCCTTAGTCGGCCATAGTATCGGAGAAAAAAATGAAAAGAAAGCTCATGACTATACCTTTTATTCTACGGTCATCGCCTCCATTTTCATGGGAATTATCGCTCTTATTTTCTTCTTTTTCCCGGAAGAATTGATTCATTTATTTATTCAAAAGGAAGAAATAGAAGTGATTTCTGCCGGAGCTCTCTGCCTCCAAGTCGGTGCTATGGAACAAATTCCTATTGCTTTTGCCATGGTCATTGAATCCTACTTTAAGGGAACAGGAGATGCAAAAACTCCTTTTTATGTCTCCTTTATTATGAATTGGTGTATTCGAGTTCCTTTGGCCTTTTATTTTATTTCTATCCAAAAATATCCAATCCATATTTTTTGGCTTATCACTACCATTCAATGGACCTTAGAAGGAATTCTAATCTACTATCTATATCACAGAAAAGGAAAAATAATTCTTCATTAAAAACAGAAAAGAAGTTGTTTTCTCTCTAGCTTAGAAAACAACTTCTTCTTTTTTAAATATTGATATCCTTTCCTTCTAAAATTCGATTGACCGTTCTCATGGCACACATTTTCCCACACATAGAGCAACTATCTTTTACTTCTACCGGTCGGCTATTAAAGTATCTTCTTGCCTTTTCTTCATCTATAGCAAGTCCAAACATTTCTTCCCAAGCCAAACGTCTTCTAGCATCACTCATCTTATTATCCCAATCTCTTGCTCCCGGAATTCCTTTTGCAATATCTGCTGCATGAGCTGCAATCTTCGTTGCAATAATTCCCTCTTTGACATCTTCCACATCAGGCAATCTCAAATGTTCTGCAGGAGTAACATAGCATAGAAAATCTGCTCCAGAACTTGCTGCAATCGCTCCCCCAATCGCAGAAGTAATATGATCATATCCGGGTGCAATATCCGTTACCAAAGGTCCTAGAACATAGAAAGGAGCTCCATAACAAAGTCGTTTTTGAATCTGCATATTGGCTGCAATTTCATTGATTGCCATATGTCCAGGTCCTTCCACCATGACTTGTACATCTTTTTCCCAAGCTCGTTTTGTTAAATATCCCAATTCAATCAATTCTGCAAGTTGCCCTGCATCTGTACTATCATGATTCGATCCCGGTCTTAACCCATCTCCTAAACTGATAGTAACATCATACTTTCTTAAAATATCTAACACTTGATCGTAATATTCATATAAGGGGTTTTCTTGCTTCTTTGTTTCCATCCAAGCAAATAGTAAAGAACCTCCTCTAGAGACAATATTCGTTAATCTCTCTTGCTTCTTTAAAAATTCTACGGCTCTTCGAGTAAGCCCTGCATGAATCGTCATAAAGTCAACTCCTTCTTTTGCATGAGCTTCAATGACTTCTAAGAAATCTTTTACTTCCATATCTTGTAAGTCTTTTTCTAAATACCCAATAGCATCATACATAGGAACGGTTCCTATCATAGCCGGTGATTTTTCAATCAATTTCTTTCGGAAGGTATTTGTCTTTCCATAGTTACTCAAATCCATGATTGCTTCACAACCATATTGAATTGCTAAGTCCACTTTTTTGAATTCCTCTTCATAATCTCTTTTATCTCCGGAGATTCCTAGATTCACATTTACCTTCGTCTTTAAACCTGTTCCAATTCCTTCCGGACTGATATTCTTATGATTGATATTACATGGGATACATACCTGTCCCTTTGCTACCAAGTCTCGTAATTTTTCAACATCCATTTTTTCTTTTTCTGCCACAATTTTCATTTCCGGAGTTACTATCCCTTTTTTTGCAGCTTCCATTTGTGTAAAATATTCTCTCATTCTTTCCTCCTCATAAAAAAAGAGGGACACGTAGTCCCTCATAATTTCTGATTACATCAGCTTATGTTCCCTACGTTGGCATTATCCAAATCAGGTTAACGGGTCGGAGTTCTAACTCCCTCTCAGCCTGGTACACAAGCTCCCCTTTGTCATTTGATTTTTCAATTTTCTATAAAGATAGTTGTTTACAATCTTCTGCAACTGTAAATTCTGCTGCTGTTGTCGCCTTAATATCTTCCAAAGAAGAATATGGACTAATTTCAGTCAATACTAATCCTTTATCAGTGATTTTGAAAACACATTTTTCAGTAATAATCATATCTACTACTTTTACTGCTGTCAATGGAAGAGTACATTTATCTAAGATTTTAATAGCTCCTCTTGAAGTATGTTCCATCGCAACGATAACATGTTTTGCTCCTACTACAAGGTCCATAGCTCCACCCATTCCTGGAACCATTTTCCCCGGAACCATCCAGTTTGCTAAGTTTCCTTCTTTATCTACTTCCAAAGCTCCTAAAACAGTAGCATCCACATGTCCTCCTCGAATAATTCCAAAAGAAGTCGCACTGTCAAAATATTGAGCTCCCGGTAAAGCTGTGATAAATCCTCCACCGGCATTGATTGCATGAGGATCTTCTTGTCCCGGAGCCGGAGCCGGTCCAACACCGATACATCCATTTTCTGATTGGAAAATAACTTCCATTCCTTCCGGAACAAAGTTTGCTACTAAAGTAGGTAACCCGATTCCTAAGTTTACAACATATCCATCATGAAATTCTTTTGCAACTCTTGCTGCAATATATTCTCGAACTAATTTCTTATCTAATTCCATCTTTTGTCCTCCTTATTTCCCTTCTACAATGTAATCTACGAAAATCTTAGAAAGCATAACATGATCCGGATCAATTTCTCCTACTTCCACAATTTTTTCAGCTTCCACGATTACCAAGTCAGCAGCAGTTCCCATCAATGGGTTAAAGTTCTTTGTTGTTTTTGCAAAAATAACATTTCCTGCTTTATCCACAGTAGTTCCTAACAACAATGCAACATCTGCTTTAATAGGTTTTTCCAAAAGATAGTCTTTTCCATCTACTGTAACAATATCTTTTCCTTCTGCTACGATAGTTCCCAAACCAGTTGGAGTTAATACTCCACCTAATCCACAACCTGCAGCTCTTACTCTTTCTGCCAAAGTTCCTTGAGGAACTAATTCCACTTCCATTTCTCCACTTTGCATTCTTCTTCCTGTTTCAGGGTTTGTCCCAATGTGAGAAGCAATGACTTTTTTTACTTGGTTATTTAAAACCAATCTTCCAATTCCTCTATCCGGATATCCGGTATCGTTTGCAACAATCGTTAAATCTTTTACTCCCTTTTCAATTAAGGCAGTAATGATATTTTCTGGAGTTCCTACTGCAAGGAATCCTCCAATGTGAACTGTCATACCATCTTTAATGTGAGAGATGGCTTCTTCCATAGAAACTATTTTTTTCATTTTCACACCCTCCTAAAAATTATTTATTTAAAATAATAAGAAACCTGAGCAAATAAATAGTCCTGAAATAATTGTTACAATTAAACAGTATCCCATAATATCTTTTGCTCCTAGTCCCGCAATTCCTAAAGCTGGCAATGCCCAGAACGGTTGTACCATATTTGTCCATGCATCTCCCCAAGCAATGGCAACTGCTGATTTTGCTGCAGTTACTCCTATCATTTGCCCTGCCGGCATTACAATCGGAGCTTGCACTACCCATTGTCCTCCACCGGATGGAACAAAGAAGTTTACAATTCCTGCACTCAAGAAAGTAAACACTGGGAATGTTCTTGGAGTAGAGATATTTACGAAGAAGTTAGACATTAACCCTGCTAAAGAGTTTCCATCTACATCTGCTCCAACCATAATACCCATAATACCTGCATAGAATGGGAATTGAAGTAAAATTCCGGCTGCTCCTTTGATAGCTTCTGCCAAAGCATCCAAATATCTTCTTGGAGTTCCATGGAAAATAATTCCGGTAAATAGGAAAATGAAGTTTACAATATTCAAATTCAAAGCAAATCCATTTTCCATTAAATATTTAATAATATATACATACCCCATCAATCCTAAAGCGTAAGAAACCAATCTTCCGTTTTCAATTTTTTCAGCCGGAGTCATTTTCTTACTATCGATAACTACCGGTTCTACTTCTTTTAATAAAGCAGGATCCACAGTAACGACTTCGTCATGACTTGGATACATAGCCACATTGATAATAGGAAGTAAAATTAGTAAACCGATTACAATATATAAATTCATTGGAGAAAATAAAGTTTGACTGGTAGGAATGGCTTCTGAAATCACTCCTAACGTTTGTTGTTTTAAAGCTTCTCCACCACTTGCTAATTGAAGAGGAATAGAACCAGATAATCCTCCATGCCATACTAAGAATCCGGTATAAGCAGAAGCAATTAACAAACGATAGTCAACACCCTTTAATTTTTTTGCAATTTCTTTTGCAAAAATTGCCCCAATAACCAGTCCGAATCCCCAGTTTAAAATACAAGCGATTGTAGATACAACAGTGACTACAATAATTGCTTGTCTTGGTGTTTTTAACTTAGATGCCATATTTTCCAATAATTTTTTAAATACCGGAGAACTTGCCATTGTATGTCCTGTTACCAATACCAAAGCCATTTGCATAGAGAATGCTAGTAAAGACCAAAATCCTCCAGACCAATATCCAATTACATCAAATACAGATGCCTTTGTAAATAACAACGATGCGACAAACACGAAGAAAGTCAAAATTGCACAGAAAATAAAAGGATCCGGCAACCATCTTTGCATCAAAGAAACAGAAGCAGATGTGAATTTTTTAAAAATTCCCTTTTTTTCTTTTTTTTGTTCCATTGTATCATCTCCCTAAAATATGTTAAATTTGGAAACATTTTTTCCTATATCTAAGTATAAAACTTATCTCTTAAATTGTCAACTGTGTTTTCACATCGTTCAGTATATTTTTACAAAAAAACTGTTAGGCAGTAAATCCTCTATCGAAAAAACCTCATATTTTCCATGTAAATTTGATAAAATAATCTTAGTATCTTCGTTTGCAAATTCAAGTATTACTTGACGGCAAGCTCCACAAGGGCGAATGGGATCTTCCGTATCTCCTACAACACAAAGAACTGCTATTTTTTTCATCCCTTTTGCAACTCCTGAAAAAATAGCATTCCGTTCTGCACAACTGGAAAGGCCATAGGAAGTATTCTCTACATTGACACCCCTATATTCTCTTCCCTCTTCGTCTATTAAAACAGCCCCCACTAGAAATTTAGAATAAGGAGCATAGGCATTCTTTCTTACTTCCATTGCTTTTTGTATCAAAGCTCGAATTTCTTTTTCTTCCATACTAACCTCTCTTAAAATATCGAAGCCGTAAAGCATTCGTAACGACCGAAACAGAACTCATCGCCATTGCAAAGCCGGCAATCATAGGATTCAACAAATGGCCTGTAAATGGATATAAAACGCCCGCTGCCAATGGGAGACCTAAGCTATTGTATAAGAATGCCCAAAATAAGTTTTGTTTGATATTTTTCATAGTTGCTTCACTTAAATCCAAAGCATCTAAAATTCCAAAAAGGTTCTTTTTCATCAAAACAATATCAGCACTTTCCATAGCAATGTCTGTTCCTCCACCCATTGCAATCCCTAAATCTGCCTGCATCAAAGCGGGAGAATCATTGATACCATCTCCTACCATAATTACTTTTTGTCCTTGTTCCTGTAATTCTTTTACCTTTAAATATTTATCTTCAGGACTTACCTCAGCAAAAACAGTATCCATTCCTATTTTTTTTGCAATGCTTTCTGCTGTTTCTTTTTTATCCCCTGTAATCATTGCCAAAGAAAAGCCTTTATTTTTTAGTATTTCTAAAACTTGTTTACTTTCTTCTTTCATTTGATCTGCTACAATAAAAGAGGCCACTGTCTTCCCTTCTTCTACTAAATATAGGACAGTTTTTCCCTCTTCTTCATAGGAAACAACCTCTCCGGTATTCTCTAAACTTCCTCCAAACTCCAAAACTCCTTTTGGACTTCCTAAGAAATAAGATTTTCCATCTTTTTTTCCTGATATTCCACGTCCTACTAATATTTCGAGATTTTCGATTTCAAAGAAAGAAAGTCCTTCTCTTTTAGCCGCCTCTATAACAGCTCTTCCTAGAGGATGTTCAGAATATTGTTCTAAAGAAGCTGCTATTCTTAACCATTCTCCGGATTCATAAGATAAGATCTTTTCTAACTCAGGTTTCCCTTCCGTCAACGTCCCCGTCTTATCAAAAACAATGGCAGTCATCTCCTGTGCTTTTTGTAAAGCTTCTCCAGATTTAATCAAAACTCCGAGTTCTGCTCCACGACCTGTTCCGACCATAATCGCTGTCGGTGTTGCTAAGCCTAAAGAACATGGACAAGCAATTACCATAACAGAAACAAAAATAGTAATTGAAAACAAAAAATCTTTTCCCATAACAAAATACCAAAATAAGGCTGCTACGATGGCAATCATCATAACAACAGGTACAAAGTACAAGGAAATTTCATCTGCTAATTTCGCAATCGGTGCCTTTGTTCCTTGAGCATCTTCTACTAAATGAATAATTTTTGCGATAACAGTATCCTCTCCCACAGCTTCTACCTTGATTTTTAAATTCGCTTCTCCATTGATTGTTGCTCCATAAACAGTATCTCCGACTTTTTTGCTAACAGGTATACTCTCTCCTGTTAACATGGATTCATTAATGGTAGATTCTCCCTCTAGAATGATTCCATCCAAAGGAATTTTTTCTCCTGCTTTCACTAATAGAATATCTTGCAATTCTACTTCTTCTAAAGGAACAGAAAGAATATTTTCCCCTACTATTTTATGAGCGACAACAACTTGCATATCCATCAATTTTTGAATTGCTTCCGAGGTTTTCCCCTTGCTTCTTTCCTCTAAATACTTCCCTAATGAAATAAAAGCTAAGATCATGACAGAAGATTCAAAATACAAATGATGTACATAATGAATTTCTCCTTGAGTAATGCGATAAAATCCGTAAAGACTATACAAAAAAGCTGCCCCTGTTCCTACTGCTATTAAAGAATCCATATTAGGAGCTCTTAAGAATAACTGTTTCAATCCTTTTTGATAAAAATGTCTTCCTAAGTACAATACCGGAATACTAAAACACAATTGCATCAAGGCAAATAGAATCGGATTTTCCTCCATGGATATTACTCTTGGTAAAGGAAGGCCCATCATGCTTCCCATTGAAATATAAAATACGATAACAGAAAAGAAAAAAATAATTTGAAATTCTCTTTTCTCTTTTCTTAGTCTTTCTTCTTTTTCTTTCTTTTTTTCTTCTTTATCTTCTTTTTGAGGTACTTTTCCTTCATAACCTAATTTTTCAATCATAGCAATGATCTCTTCTAATTTTACTTTGCCACTATCATAAGAAAAAGTCCCAATCCCAGTCGATAAATTGACATTTACTTGCTCTACTCCATCCATTCTAGAAACTTTTCTTTCAATTTTAGCCACACATGCTTGGCAAGTAATTCCTGAAATTTCTAGTATTTCTTTTTTCATAGTAAATCATATCCAGCATCATCTAAAGCTTCTTGGATCTTTTTCATATCATAATCTTCTGCCATTTCAACTGTTGCTTCTCCTATTTTTACTTCTAATAAAGAAAGTCCTTCTAATGTAGATAATGCTTCCTTTACAGATTTCACACAATGTTCACAACCCATTCCGTCAATTTTTAATACCTTTCGCATATCTATTCCTCCTTTATTTTTGTAACAATCTGTTTTCTCTAAATTCATTTTATGATATTCTACTTTTTTTGTCAACAAATTTCAAAAGATAAAAAAAGAAGAGGTAGTGCATTACCCCTTCTGTTCTTGCTCTATTTTGTTCCAAAAATTCGATCTCCACAATCTCCTAATCCTGGATAGATATATCCATTTTCTGTCAATCCTTGATCGATTTTTGCAGTGTAAATTGCTACATCCGGATGTTTATTTAACAACTTTTCAATTCCTATTGGAGCCGCTACTAAACACATAAAAACAATATCTTTTACATTTTGCGATTTTAAATAATCAATTGCATATACTGCCGATCCACCAGTAGCTAACATAGGATCCACTAAAATGACTCTTCTTTTTTCAATATCTGTTGGTAATTTGCAATAGTAGTATACCGGTTCTAAAGTTTCTTCATTTCTATATACCCCAATATGTCCAACTTTTGCTGTAGGAATTAAAGATTGAATTCCCTCTACCATCCCTAAACCTGCTCTTAAAATAGGTACAATCGCCACTTTTTCTTCTAAAGTATATCCAGTGGTTTTCATCAATGGAGTTTCTACTTCTTCTTCCATTACCTTTAAATTTTTTGTTGCCTCATAAGTCATTAGTTTTGCAATTTCACTTAAATTTTCTCGAAATGACTTTGTATCTGTATCCTTGTTTCTCAAAATTGTTAACTTATGTTGAATTAAAGGATGATTCACTTCAATTACTGCCATGATAGCCTCCTTATTTTTTCTTATAAAAAAACAGGATAAATATCCTGTTTTTATACTATTTTCCCAAGTTGTATCGTTTGTTAAATTTGTCAACTCTTCCAGCAGTATCTACGAATCTCATTTCTCCTGTATAGAATGGATGAGATGCTGAACTTACAGCAACTTTGATAACTGGATACTCTTGTCCTTCATACATTGTTGTTTCTTTAGGCATTTTTGTCGATCTTGTTAAGAATTGATTTCCTGCCATATCTTCGAATACAACAACGTTATATTCAGGGTGTAATCCTTTTTTCATTCTGTTCACCTTCCTAATCTTATCATTCTCAATATCAGAATAGATAATACCATATTTTTTGATTTTTTGCAAGTGCTTTCTAGAATTTTCTTCTATTTTATTTACGCTTATTTAAACGTTGAATCGAAAGTTCTCTCGCTTGCACATATTGGTCTTGACTGATGTATTTTTGCATTTCAATTTGACTTCTTACTTTGTCTTTTAAAATTTTTGCTTCAATCACTCCAATTCGATCAAATAGAGTATCTAAAGTAGATAAGTTTTTAGCAGGATTTTCCATCATCAATTTATTGATTTTTAATTCAATTTCTCTTCTTTCTAACACAAGCATCTTATAAGTAGTTTCTGCCTTGTTGATGACTGCCTTCGCTTGTCTTAAATTCGCTTCACTTACTCCTACTCTTCGCAGCTCACTATCTTGAATAATTCCAAATTCCGATTCTCCAAACATTGCAAAAGAAGAAAGAACAAATACGATATATACTAATAATTTTTTCATTTTGATTCCTCCACTAAATTTGTGTATCTAATCCAAATAATTCATCCGGATTCAATGTAACTGTTTTTTCGTGTAATACACCTGTGTTATATATGGAGTCTAGCATGAAACTATCTTTCTCAAATTCTTTTACTTGCTTTTCGGCTCCCATGACATAGCTTGGTGCTTGTCCCACTGTGCTTGTTCGATATAAAGCATTATAACCTGAAGTCGCAAATACTCCAAGAAGAAAAACACTTACGGAAACAACAGAAAGTTTTTTATTTCTTTGCTTTTCCTGTTCTAATAATTCCTTGTATATATTCGCTCTTACTCTCTCTTTTGGTGATGTCATCATTCGTTTCCTCCCATATCTCTTATCGCCTTATAATAAATTGACTTTACTGTGGATAAGTTCATATCTTTCATCTCAGCAATCTCTTTTAACTTATATCCATAAATATCTTTTAAAATAACGAACTCTCTTTCCTGCATGGAAATCTTTTTTAATTTTTCTGTCAATATCATATTCGTATTCATATCAACATTATACTCTAAGGATAAAATCTCCTCATTGATTTCCAGCATCGTTTTATTCTTTTTTAAAAAATCATAGGTTTTGTTAATTGCGATTCGATAAATCCAAGTATAAATATTACTTTCTCCCTTGAATTTTTTCAAATTCTTATAGACACTGATGAAAACCTCTTGAGAGATGTCTTCTGCATCATCTGAGTTTTTTACAATTCCTAATACTTTATAATACACTTTATCAAAATATTGTTCAAAGATTTCATCAAAGTCCATGTTATACCTCACCCGTTTTTATACACTTTCTTAGACGACACTACAAACAAAAAAGTTTAATTTTTTCTTTTAAAATCTTCTTCAATCATGTTTTTTAATTCTTTTAGAATATCTTTTTCCTTTACTTTTTTTACAATTTTTCCCTTTTGGAAAAGAATACCAATCCCTTTTCCACCGGCTATTCCATAGTCTGCTTCTCTTGCTTCTCCCGGTCCATTGACCACACAACCCATCACTGCAATTTTAATATTTCTTTTTTCCTTTGCAAACTCTTTTTCCACTGTTTTTGCCAAAGAAATTAAATCGATTTCCGTTCTTCCGCAAGTAGGGCAAGATACAATCTCCACTCCTTCTTTTCGAAGTCCCAATACTTTCAAAATCTCTTTTGCTACTTTAATTTCTTCCACAGGATTTTCTGTTAAAGAAACTCGAATGGTATCTCCAATATCATCCACTAAAAGAGACCCTATCCCAATCGAGGACTTAATACTTCCTTGAAAAGCCGTCCCTGCTTCTGTTACCCCTAAGTGTAAAGGATAATCCACTAATGTTTGAATTTTTCGATAAGCCTCTACCATCATAGCTACATTGCTGGCCTTCAAAGAAATGACAATATCATAAAATCCATATTTTTCTAATAATTTGACATGATACATAGCACTTTCTACCATAGCATCTGCTGTTACTGTTCCATATTTTTCCAAAATATGCTTTTCCAAAGAACCGGAATTGACTCCAATCCGAATTGGTATCTTTTTTTCTTTGGCCTTTTCCACCACAAGAAAAATTTTATCTTCTGAACCGATATTTCCCGGATTGATTCTTAACTTATCAATCCCGTTCTCCATCGCTAATAGAGCCAATCGATAATCAAAATGAATATCCGCTACCAAAGGGATATGAACTCTTTCCTTAATAGCAGGAATTGCCATAGCAGCTTCCTTCGTATTGATAGTCATTCTGACTAATTCGCAACCCGCTTCTTCTAAATCTAAAATTTGTCTTACCGTGGCTTTTACATCGGAAGTTTCTGTATTCGTCATAGATTGTATTATAACCGGATTCCCTTTCCCTAATTTTAAATCCCTAATCTGTACTTCTCGACTCTTTCTTCCCATTTCCAACACCATTCTTTCTAATCTTTATAGATACTTCATTGGATTTAATGTTTTTCCGGAACGTCTAATTTCAAAATGTAAATGTGGTCCTGTTGTTCTTCCTGTATTTCCTGTTTTTCCAATGAGTTCTCCTCGTTCTACTCTTTCTCCTACTCGAGTGGAAATTTGGCTCAAATGGGCATATCTTGTTTCATACCCATTATCATGCTTAATAATAATAATTTTTCCATATCCACTCATATTTCCGGCAAAAGTTACTACACCGGATTTCGCTGCTCTCAACGGAACATATTTTGCTACCAAGTCAACTCCCGAGTGGAAAATATATCTCTTCAAAATAGGATGGAAACGAGAACCATAAGGGCTGGAGACTCCTGCATAACGAACCGGCATAGAGAAACCTCCTCCTCCAGTAGAAGCTACTTCTCCACTGTCACCGGAACTTGTCTCTACATTCTCTCCTTCGTTGACTTGCTCCTGTTTTGGTTTCGATTTTTTACCTGTTTTTTTATTTTCAGCATAGATTTTTTGATCTTCTTTTTCTTGTTTTTCTTTTAACTTCTTATCAATTTCTTTTTTGGTTAATTTTGGTTTTTCTTTTTCTAAAAATGCTTTATAATCAGGACTTTTTAAGAAAATTTCTTGTCCAACCCTCATTTTTTTAGGACTGATATTATTATATTTCACAATATCTGCTGCCTTTACCTTATATTTGACAGCAATTCGGCTCACAGAATCTCCTTTTTGTAACTTATAAAATACTCCGTCTTCTGAAACCACATTAACACTAGTTCCAACTTTCAAACTTTTATCCATATTTGGATTGTTTGCTCGAAAACTATTTAAACTCATCCCAAATCTCGCTGCAATTTTAGAAGGGGTATCTCCCTTTCTAACAATATACGTTGATTTTTTTGGATATTTTGTTTCCTCTTTCTTAGTTTCTTCTTCCTTCTTAGCTACCTCTATATATTGATTTGGAAAGTTATAAACTCTTTCGAAATTATAAAAACTTTCAATAAGTTCAAATCCTCCATTATCCGCTACCGAAGTTTCATAGTAATCTGTAAATTCTTCTAAATTTACAATTTCTTTTTTAGATTCTTCTTGCAAACGAACGAAAAGAAATAAAATGATCACACTCAGAATAACTATGCTTCCTCGTTGTTTCATAAGCTAGTGTTCTCCTTCCTTTATAAATAGCGAAAGTAAACCTTCGTTATTTTCCGTCTTTTTCATTCCACGAATTAAAGTTTGTGCAGCTGTTGCTCTATCCATCTTGGAAAGCATTCGTCTTATTTTCCAAACTTTATCTAATTTCTTTTTCCCAATGAGTAACTCTTCCTTTCTTGTCCCAGATTTTTGAATATCAATTGCCGGAAAAATACGAAGCTCGGATAGATGTCTATCCAAATGAATATCACAGTTTCCTGTAGACTTAAATTCTTCATAAATCACATCATCCATCTTACTTCCCGTATCTACTAGGACAGTAGCTATAATCGTTAAACTCCCTCCACCACGAATATTTCTAGCGGTTCCAAAGAAATTTTTAGGATAATATAAAGCCGTTGGATCAATTCCTCCTGAAATCAACTTTCCACTGGAAGGAATAATGATGTTATAGGCTCGTGCCAGCCTAGTCAAAGAATCCATTAAAATGACAATATCTTCTCCATCTTCCACCTTTCTTTTTGCTTTCTCTAAGATGCTCTCGGTTACTTTGATATGATTTCTTGGATCTTCATCAAAAGTGGAAGCATAGACTTCCGCTCCTGTAACATTCTCTTTAATATCTGTTACTTCTTCCGGTCTTTCATCTATCAATAATATCCAAACTTCCGTCTTCGGATAATTTCGAATCAAAGAATTGGCAATGCTGCTAATTAGCATTGTTTTCCCTGCTTTGGGAGGAGCAATAATCAGAGCTCTTTGTCCTTTTCCAATGGGTGCTACCATATCTATCACTCTACTGGAAATACTCTCTTTTCCTGTTTCTAAATGAAATTGTTCCGTAGGATAAGCAGGAACTAAATCTTCAAAAGGAATTCTGGATTCCGCTGCTGCCAAATTTCCATTATTAATTCTTAATATTTTTGTAACTGCAAAATTTTTTTCTTCTCCGGTAGGTTTTCGTACTTCTCCCATAACGAGATCCCCCGTTCGAAGTTTAAACTTTCGAATTTGTGAAGCAGAAATATAGATATCTTTCTCTACGGAAGTATTCCGTAAAAAACCATAACCATCAGGCAACACTTCTAAATAGCCTGAAGCCATCGTATGATTTGGATTTTCTTCAAAATATTTTTCTAATAATATTTTAACTTCTCCTTTTTTTAAACCTTTTTTACAAGGTACCCCCAACTGTTTTGCAACCTCATACAATTCATTAACCAAAAAAGATTCTAATATTTCCATAAACTCACTCCTTCTTTTACACTAACTTCCCATATAAAGTCCATGTTTTGCATTCGTAAATTTCTACATCTACAAAGCTTCCTTTTAAAGAAATCGGTCCTTGGAAAAGTACAATCTTATTTGTAGAAGTTCTTCCGGAAAGAACTTCTTTATTCTTCTTACTTTCTCCCTCTACTAAAACTCGTACTGTCTTTCCTTGATATTTTTGACTTTCTTTATAAGAGCAACGAGCTTGTACATCCATGAGTCGTTGTAATCTTTCCTTCTTTATATCCTCCGGAATTTGTTCTTTCATTGTTGCTGCTCTTGTTCCTTGTCGAATGGAATACATAAACATAAACGCATTGTCGTAGTTAATTTCCCTCACTACTTCTAAAGTATCCAAGAAATCTTCCTCAGTTTCTCCAGGAAACCCTACAATAATATCCGTGGTCAATGCTACTCCTGAAATTTTATCTTGAATTTTATGAGCCAAGGCTAAATATTGCTCCTTAGTATATCCACGGTTCATTCGTTTCAAAATTTGACTGGAACCGGATTGTAAAGGAAGATGTAAACATTTAGCAATCTTATCTTCTTTTGCAATAACTTCAATTACATCATCCGTAAAATCTCTAGGATGAGGAGATACGAAACGAACAATAAAATCTCCCTCCACCTTACAAATTTCTGTTAATAATTTTGCAAAAGTATCCCCATTCTTGAAATCATGTCCATAGGAATTGACATTTTGTCCTAATAACATAATTTCTTTTGCTCCTTTTTTTACATATTGATCTACATCTCGGACAATCTCTTCTAAAGGAACAGAACGTTCTCTCCCTCTTACATAAGGGACTATACAAAAAGTACAAAAATTGTTACACCCATAACTAATGGCAATGGAAGCCGTTTGGTCCGAACCGAAGTCGGCATCTAACCTAGGTGGTAAATCGTCCTCATGATTTGTAAATACCACATGTTTCTCTGTTTGGTTTTCAATATTTTCAATTGCTTGTGGTAATCTTCCTATATTTTGGTTTCCCATAACAATATCAATGACCGGAAATTTCTTTAAAAGTTCTTTTCCTTGCTCTTGAGCAAAACATCCTGTTACTCCAATAATACTTCCTCTGTCCGCTTTCACTTGCATCAATTCCCCAAGTTTTCCATAAATTTGCGTTGCCGCTCCTTCACGAACAGTGCAGGTATTTAAAAAAATAGCATCACTTTCTCGAATATCTTCTGTTATTTCATAGCCAAGATTTTCAAAAATTTTCTTCATCTTAGCACTCTCATTCACGTTCATTTGGCATCCATAAGTAATTACTGTTGCCTTTTTCAATTGGATTTCCCCCTAACTTATTCTAAAACTCTACGATGTTCTATTATACCATATCTTTCTTTCTATTATCAAGGATTATTTGCTAGAGAGAAGTTTTGATAATTGAAAAAACTCGGTTTTTTGAAAACCGAGTTTTTCTATTTAAGTCCTTTATTTTGTTATTTTAATAGGTCCTGCCATAAGAGCTAACTGAACAGCATGTCTTAACTTTCCACCACGAACAGTTGCTCCTGCTTTTTCAATTCCTTCCGGAGTATATAGCTTGTCTAAAACAGCTTGGTCTACTTTCTTTCCAACCATATAGTTCAAAGCTCCCATATACCCTTTATTCATTTTGACAAAGTTTTCCTCTTTTAACCAGTCATGGTTTTTGTATTGTAATGTCCTATATTTTGCTTCTGTCATCACATCATTTTTTAAAGTAAATTGTACTTCAATTTGTGTTTCCTGCCCTGAAATATAGTACCCTCGATAAATTCCATCTTTGTAAGTAGAAGCATATCCGGTTGCTGCGAATAAAAGTGAAAATAACAATATCAATTTTTTCATATATTTAACCTCCTAATATTTTGATATTCATATTATAGAAGTCTTTCCATAGATTGTCAAGAAAAATCATGTTATCTTGTCAACTCTACTGTAAATTTCAATCTTTGAATTCCTGTTCTCATCGCTCGAATTTTAAATTTACTTAACTTAATTTCCAGTAAATCATCATCTTCTGCTTCTTGAATTTCTGCAATATTTCCATAGGTACTTACCATTTTTTCAATATCTTTTTTTGTTAGTTTGCTAATTTTTCCTAAAATTCGGTACCCACGAGAAGAAACTTTATTATCCAAAACACTGTACGTCTTTCCATATCCAAAAACATCTGCTAAAACTTCTGCTTCTAATAATTCTTGATCTGTTAATTGATGAATTTTCTTCTTCACCAATTCTATTTTGCTTTCTTCCTTCAAATAATCTTTCATAAATTCTAAGTGCTCTAACTCAATATCCTGTGTCAATTCTTTTAATTGTGAACTGATTAAGTGAGCTTCTTTTCCAAGTTCTCTCACATAGCCTACTAACTCATTTTCAATTCTGGAAATCATTTCAAAACGTTGTGCCATGGTAATCACATCAAATACGGTTACTAAGTCATCTAATTCCAAAAGAGTTAAATTCACTAAAGCCTTATCCAAAACATATCGATATCTTTCTAAAATTTTTAAAGCCTGTGTCGCTTCCTCCATCAGAACAGATAAATTTTGCAAACGATATTTTCCAATTCCTTGATACACAGTAACCACAGATTTTCTTTCTGAGACAGCCACCACTAACTTTTTCAATTGTTGAGAAGCTCTATGAGCCGTTCGATGTCTAGTCCCACTTTCTGAAGTAGGGTATTTCGCATCTTCTTGAATATGTACATTCGCATAGAGAATTTTTTCACATTTCTCATCTAAAATAATAGCTCCATCCATTTTTGCTAGTTCAAACAATCGTTCCGGAGTATAGTCACAGTTAATAAAAAAACCGCCATCTAATACCTTTTCTACTTCTTCATCATAACCAAGGATAAGAAGAGCCCCCAAACGTCCATCTAAAATGTTAACAATACCTTCTCTCAATGGTGTTCCTGGAGCTATTTTTTCAAAAATTTCGACCAAATCATATTGAATCATCTTCCCTCCTTAATTCTTTCTAGAAGTTCTTCCAGATTTTTTAAATAAATAATTTTTAAATGGTATTGCTTTTTCTCTAATTCTTTTCGATTTGCCTCCGGCACATAGACACCCTTGAAACCTAATTTTTCCAATTCCCTCAATCTTTTTTCTATAAAAAAGACTTTTCGTATTTCTCCACGAAGTCCTAATTCTCCAATCGCTGCAATCTTTTGACTAATTTCAACAGAATGATATGCAGATAACATAGAAATCAAAAGTGCTAAGTCTGCTGCAGGGTCTGAAATATTTAATCCACCCGGCACATTGATAAAAACATCTTTCATTCCTAAGGGAAGATACAGTTTTCTTTCTGCAATTGCAATTAAAATTTGTAATCGATTCCTATCATAACCCTGAACAACTCGTTTAGGAATCCCTATACTTACATCCGTCAGCAAAGATTGTAATTCTAATAAAAATACTTTAGTTCCTTCTAAGATAGGTACTACCATACTTCCAATATTTTTTTCTTCTCTTTCACTTAAAAAATACTCAGAAGAATTTTTAATTTCTTTCATCCCATCTTCTTCCATACTAAAAACAGCTAATTCATTCGTAGAACCAAAACGATTTTTCGTACTTCTCAAAATACGGTAATACAATCCTTCCTCTCCTTCAAAATTAAAAACAGCATCTACCATGTGTTCTAAAATTTTAGGACCTGCTACCTTCCCATCTTTTGTGATATGACCTACCACAAAAAAAGAAATTCCATAAGTTTTTGCCAGCTCTATAATTTTTAAGGTACATTCTCGAATCTGTGTCGGTGTCCCCGAAATAGAATCTAGTGCAGAATTATAGATAGTTTGTATAGAATCAATCATAACTACCTTAGGTTTCTTTTTTAATAAGTACTCGTAAATCGATAAAATGTCCGTTTCTGTAAATAAAAGCAAACCTTTCTCATCAATTCCTAATCGTTCGCTTCTATTTTTTATTTGGGAAGGAGATTCCTCTCCTGAAATATAGATAACATCTCCATATTCTGTATAACAAGAAGCTACTTGTAGTAATAAGGTAGATTTCCCTATTCCGGGGTTTCCTGTTAGTAGCACTACTTCTCCTTGTAATAGTCCTCCTCCCAATACTCGATCGAATTCTCCCATACTCGTCGTGTATCGTTCACTTGACTCCATGGTAACTTCAGACAAAGCCTTTACTTTCTCTCCCAAATTCCCAGAAGAAGAACTACTATGAAATTGTTTTTGTAATTCCTTAGGAAGAGCAACTTCTTCCTCAAAAGTTCCCCATTCTTGACAGGAAGGACATCTTCCTAACCATTTTGTAGACTGATATCCACACTCGGTACAGTAATAAACAGACTTTGTTTTTGCCATGAATTATTTCACCAATTCTTTCGCCCTCAATTTAATTTTTTCTTCTAATGCCTTATCAACATAGGCACTAATATCCCCTTGATTGATCGCTATTTCTCGAACTCCACTGGAGCTTAAATACATATATTCTCGAGAAGCGGGAATAAAAATGGTTTCCGCCTTTCCTTGAGACAATTCCTTATTGGTAAAAGCATATCCCATTTCATATTCATAATCAGAAACCGCTCGTAATCCACGAATCAAAAGATTCACTCCCTTTTCTCGCATAAAATCAACTAGGAGTCCCTCATATCTATGTATTTCAATTTTTTCTCGATATTGACTTTCCATACTCTCTAAAATCATCGCTTCTCGTTCTTCAATATTAAACCAATACTTTTTACTGGGGTTATTGACTACCAACACAATCAATTTATCTACGATTTTTAACGCCCTACGAATAATATCTTGGTGCCCTTTCGTGATAGGATCAAAACTCCCTGCATAAATTCCTACTCTCATACATCCTCACTTTATTTAATCTCGATATGAAATTTCTTACTTTCTTTTTCTTCTTTTCGATATTGAAAGTCTATACTATCTTTTATACCACATTGTGTCTGTTTTTTCCACTCTTGTAATATATTTTTTTCCCCTTCAATCAACAAAATTTTTTCTTTTTGTTCCAACAGCTCCTTACATTCCTCTTCTAAACATTGTACTTGATAAAAAAGGCTTTCCTCAGAATAATAAAAAGATAATTCCTTCCCTTTTCTCTGCCTAGAAAAAAGAAAAAGGTCAAAGTCATGAAAATTTCCCCATTGAATGAAATGGTGATCTCTTGAAAATCCTTCTTTTAAGATAGATACAATTTCTTTTTTCTCCTCCACATTTTTACAGTTGATAAAATCAATCACAATGTTTCCGGCTAGATTTCTAAGTTTCACTTGCCTTGGAATTTCTCTTGCAGCCTCTATATTACTTCTTCTTGGACTTCCGGCCCCACTATTCACATCTATGGTAACACAAGCTCTCGTACTTTCTATCCACAAATATCCTCCTGATGCTAAATCTATTTTTTCCTGACAAAGTACTCTTATTTGTTCCTCTAGTTTTCTTTGTTTCCATAAAGAAATTTCTCCATGGTATTCTCTTACTTGTTTTTGATAGAAAGTTAACTTTTCTTTTAATGTCTCCTTCAGTTCAAAATTTTCACAATAACAAGTTTTCCAGTCCTGCTTTCCATATTCTTCTAAAATTTCTTCCATCCAAACAACAGCAGATCGTAAATTTCCTTTTTTCTTCAAATGAAAAGCCCTTTCCTGAACCAACTGCCATTCTTTTAGCACTTGTTGAATCTCCTGTTCCAGATTTCTCTCAAGCATCCCTTTTGCTTCTGTACGAATTAAAAAAGAACCTTTTTCCTCATATTTTTGAAAAATTTCTCGTAACCTCTTTCGCTCTTGCTCTTCTTCCATTTTTTTAGACAAAAAAATCCCTTTTCCATAAGGAAAAAACACAAAATAAGGATTACTCATTTCTAACTTTTGACTCACTTGAGCCAATTTCTCTTCTCTTTCTTCTTGAAGAACTTGCACGATTTTTTCTTGCCCATCTGGAAATGCTTCCGAACAAAAAACCTTTTCTCCAAAAGATAATAGTAAAAAATGTTCCTTTTCTTTTTTCGCTAGATAAAACCCGTTTCTAACGATTTTATCCTTCTCTTCTATTCGTAAATCCCAAAGTTCGTTATCTCGAAAGATAGCAACTTTATGATGAAACAAGTCAGAAGTCCATAGAAGTTCCCACATCTAAATTCCTCCTTATCCTTTCCTCTCTGGAATAAACCTTATTTCCAATCAGGACCTGCCCTTCTGACAAGTTATTTTGAATCTTCACCTGAAAATCTTTTCCAAATCTTTCCTTATTTTTCTTCTTTAATCCCACGATTCTTGATACCTCTGTTTCAGTACAAAAAATAGTTTGTACTCCCTCTTTCTCAAAAATATCTTTTAAAAACACATAGGCAATCTCTGTTTCCACCAATTCTCGAAAAGCAGGATGATAAGGCCCTGCGACCATAGTTTTTTCCTTACTTAATTCTTCTGTAGCTTGTAGTCCCAAACGTATTGTCCGAATTCCTGCCTGTTCTAAATAAGCATAAAGAATTCTACTTCTTTCTACCGCTTCTTCCAAAGTAAGAGCCTGATATTCTCCCTGATGATATTGCTTTTCTAAAATAGTATCTTCCAAGACTAAAGTTGGATAAATTCTAGCAGTATCCGGCTGACAAGCAATCAAAGTTTTTATAGTTTTTATCTCTTTCTCTAAACTCGAGCCGGGTAATCCAACCATAATTTGAATCCCCACTTCAAATCCATAGCTCTGCATTTGTTGTATACTACTGAGTACTTGCTTCTCTGTATAAAATCTATCACTTCTTCGCAAAACTTCCTCATCCAGTGATTGAATTCCCAATTCAATTGCTTTGACTCCATATTTCCTAAGTTGCTCTAAAATATCTTTTTGAATATAATCCGGACGTGTTGATAATCGAATTCCCTGAATATCTCCTCTCTCTATGTATTCCTGTAAAGCTTCTAAATACTTTTTTTGCAGCTCCATAGAAAGTCCTGTAAAAGTTCCACCAAAAAAGGCAACTTCTTTTTCTGATTTTTTTGGCAGAGTTTTTAAATATTCTTTTACAATTCGATGAATGTCCTCGACTTGAATATCCGTTTCTTGTCCGTTAATTTTTTTTTGATTACAAAACACACAGTGATTTGGACAGCCAAAATGACTAATAAAGATCGGAATGTTGTAGTGTTTCATAAATATTTCACTCCTAATTCTTTACATAATTGTTTTGCCGCCATCTGCTCCGCTATTTTTTTATTTGTTCCCTTCGCTTTTGCTATATTATTCTGAATTTGTACTTGCATTTCAAATAATTTTCTATGATCCGGACCTTCTTCTCCAACCAAAGTATACTTTGGAATATCTCTATATTTTTTTTGACAATATTCCTGCAATATCGTTTTAAAATCTAGAATTTCTTCAAAATTATCAATATGATCAATCATATCTTTCAAATGAAAAAGAACATATTCTTTTGCAGCAAAAAAACCACTATCTAAGTAGATAGCTCCCAAAATAGCTTCAAAGACATCTCCTAAAATGGAATTTCGATCTCTCCCTCCAGTTACCATTTCCCCTTTACTCAGCAATAAATATTCTCCTATGCGAAGTTTTCTAGATATACTGGCCAATACAGGCTCACTTACAGCCATGGATTTAATCTTAGCTAATACTCCCTCTTTCTCTTCTGGATATTTTTGATATAGATATTCTGCAACAACAAGCCCTAGAACTGCATCTCCCAGCAGTTCTAGTTTTTCGTTGTTGATATTTTTATAATGTTTATGTTCATTTCCAAAAGAACGATGAATAAGAGCATTTTTTAAGAGATTCTTATCATTGAAGTAATAATTGATTCTGTGTTCTAAGTCTACTAAATTCTTGCTCACTGAACTCACCTAGTCTTGATATTTTTTCATTAAAATAACAGCATTATGCCCACCAAACCCTAAAGAATTAGACATCGCTACACGAATCTCTTTTTCTCTCTTTACATTTGGCACATAATCCAAATCACATTCTTCGTCCGGTGTTTCATAATTGATTGTAGGTGGTACCATACCGGTTTCTAATACCTTGGCAATAATTACCCCTTCTAATCCTCCTGCGGCTCCTAACCCATGTCCTAAAGCCCCTTTTGTAGAAGAAATCCAAACTTTTTTTGCATTTTCTTCTCCTAAAGCCACTTTGATTGCTTTTGTTTCTGTCTTATCGTTAGCTGGTGTTGAAGTTCCATGAGCATTGATATATTCTACCTCTTCCGGTTTTACTCCTGCTTCTTTCATTGCCATCGTCATAGCATGAGCTGCGGCAACTCCACTTTCATAAGGTGCTGTAATATGATAAGCGTCACAACTACTTCCATATCCTACCATTTCTGCATAAATTTTAGCTCCTCTTGCCTTGGCATGCTCTAATTCTTCCAGAACTAAAATTCCTGCTCCTTCTCCCATAACAAAGCCATCTCTATCTTTGCTGAAAGGTCTGGAAGCTTTTTGAGGTTCTTCATTGTGTGTATCCGAAAGAGCTTTCATATTTGCAAAAGCATTTTGTGCAAATGGAGTAATTGCTGCTTCCGTTCCTCCAGCTAACATGATTTGTGCTTTTCCCAATTTAATTTCTTCAAAAGCTTCCCCAATAGAATTCGTACCTGAAGCACATGCTGTTACCACAGACTTATTTGGTCCTTGTAACCCTAGATAAATCGCTACATTTCCTGCTGCCATATTTGAAATCATTGCTGGAATGGTAAAAGGTGAAATTCTCTTTACTCCTTTTTCTAACATATTTTTATGCTGATCTTCAAAAATTTCCATTCCACCGATTCCGGAAGAAATGACTACTCCAATATCAAAAGGATTGGTTTCTTCTAAATTTAATTTAGAATCTTCCAAAGCCATTTTAGAAGCAGCAATCGCAAATTGAGTATTTCTAGCTAATTTTTTCACTTCTTTTTTCTCAATACCAAAATCCATAGGATTGAAATCTTTTACTTCAGCTGCAATTTGTACCGGCATTTCTGAAGCATCGTAAGATTCTATTTTAGAAATCCCACATTCTCCTTGTAACAATCTTTTCCATGAATTTTTTAAATTGATTCCTAAAGGAGAAATCATTCCTAATCCAGTTACTACAACTCGTCTCATCTTTTCCTCTCTTTCTACAAAGAAAGGGGGATGTTTGTCCCCCCCTTCTTCTGTATCTTATTCTTTTTTCTTATTGGTGAGCTTCTACATAATCTACTACATCTTTGATTGTTTTGATTTTTTCTGCTTCTGTATCAGGAATTTCTACTCCAAATTCTTCTTCAAAAGCCATAATCAATTCTACTGTATCTAAAGAATCTGCCCCTAAATCTTCTGTGAAACTTGCTTCCATAACTACTTGTTCAGGTTCTACTCCTAATTGTTCTACTACGATTTCTCTAATTTTATCTAACATCTTTTCCTCCTAATTTTTTTAAATAATATATCTATATTTTACATTAGATTTTCAATTTCTTCAAGTGTTTCTATATTTTTTACAGTAATTTCTTTATTTATTTTCTTAATCAGTCCGTATAATACTTTTCCAGGACCAATTTCATAAATAGTATCCACCCCTGCTGCTACTAAATATTCAATCGTTTTCACCCAATATACCGGTCCAAAACTTTGATGATAAATTTCATTTTTCACATCTTCCACAGAGGTTAATACTTCTGCTGTTGTATTTGCAACCAATCCAATTTCCGTCATCGAGAAATGGTATTTTTCAGCCTCTTCTTTCAATTTTTCTCCCGCTTCTTTCATCAAAGAAGAGTGAAAAGGACCGGATACCGCCAAAGGAAGAGCTCTTCTTGCTCCTGCTTCTTTTAAAGCAAGACAAGCTGCTTCTACTGCCGCTTTTTGTCCGGCAATCACTGTCTGATTCGGTTCATTAAAGTTCACCGCTTCCACGACTCCGTCCATTCCTGCTAAAACTTCTTGAATTTTTTCTGCCGGCATTCCTAACACTGCTGCCATCGTTCCATTTACTTTTTCTGAAACATCATTCATAATTTGCCCTCTTGCAGCAGTTAAACAAATCGCTTCTTCGAAAGATAACATTCCGGCTGCTCCATAAGCTGTATATTCTCCCACTGAATGCCCCGCGACATAGTCCGCTTTTAGACCTTTTTCTTTTGCTAGTTCCATTAAAGTTAAACTCAAGGCTACAATCGCAGGTTGTGTATATTTCGTTTGTTTTAAATCTTCCGCTGTTCCTTCAAACATAATAGACTTCAAATCAAAATCTAAACTTTGAAACATCTTATCTAAAATTTCTTTTGCTCTCGGACTTTTTTCATATAAATCCTTTCCCATTCCAACATATTGTGTCCCTTGACCTGGAAAAACAAAAGCTACCTTTCCCATAATTCCTCCTTTAATATGCCCATTTCATAACAACAGAACCATATGTTAAGCCTGCTCCAAATCCTGTTAAAGCAACATAATCTCCTTTTTTTACCATTCCTTTTTCCAAGGCATCTGCTAATGCTAAACCGACAGAAGCTGCTGAAGTATTTCCCACCTTATGTAGATTCACATGAAATTTATCCACAGGGACATTCATTCTCTTTGCAGCTGCTTCAATAATTCTTAAATTAGCTTGATGTGGAAAGAAACGTGTTACCTGATTCGGAGAAATTTTTGCTTTTTCCAAAGCAGCTAAAGTTGCATCCGGAAGGGCATGCACTGCAAATTTATATACATTTTGTCCCTTCATTTTTACAAATTGCTTTCTTTCTTCAATACTTTCTAAAGTATGTGGATATTTGGAACCTCCACCAGGAATTTGTAAAATCCCGTCATTTTCTCCTTCTGCTCCTAAGTGGGTTGCTAAAATTCCACTTCCTTCCTCTACCTCTCCTACAATAGCTGCTGCTGCTCCATCTCCAAATAGAACACAAGTATTTCTATCTTGCATATCCAAAATTCGAGATAAAGTTTCTGCCCCAATCACTAAAATATTTTTGTATAGACCTGTTTGTGCCATAGATGCTGCCATTGTCAAGCCATACATAAATCCACTACAAGCAGCATTAATATCTACTGCCGGAATTCCCATAATCCCTAATTTACTTTGTAAAACGCAAGCTGTACTAGGAACAGGATAATCCGGTGTACAAGTACATACCATAATAAAATCTATTTCTTTTGGATCTATCGCTCTCTCTGCTAACAATTTTCGTGTTGCTTCATAACATAAATCTGAAGTTGCCTGTTCAGGTTTTGCAAATCTTCGTTCTTCAATCCCTGTTCTTGTTCGAATCCATTCATCTGAAGTATCTATGATCTTTTCAAAATCAAAGTTTGTCATTACTCTTTCCGGAACATAAGAACTCAAACCTTTAATCCCTACACTTTTCAATTCGCTTCCTCCTCTATTACTTTCTTTAGTTGCTCTATCAAGTTTATTTTACTAAATTTATCGGCTACTTTCAAGGCATTTTTAATCCCATTCGCATTAGAATTTCCATGTGCCTTAATTGAAATCTCATTTAATCCCAAAAAAATAGCTCCTCCATACTCAGAAGAATCCATTTTTTCTTTTAAATGTATAAAGCTTTTTTTAAGAAACAAAGCTCCAATTTTTGATAGTAAACTTTCTTGGATGGTTTCTTTTAATAGAGAGGTAATTAACTTTGCAGTTCCTTCCGCTGTTTTTAATACCATATTTCCGGTAAACCCATCAGTAACGACTACATCTACTTTCCCTTCCATCATTTGAGTGGCCTCAATATTTCCGATAAAATGAATGCTTTGATTTGTCTGTAACAAAGTATAGGCCTCTCTTGTCAATTCATTTCCCTTTCCTACTTCTTCTCCAATATTTAGAAGTCCTACTCTAGGACTATTCACGCCCAACAACAATTCTGCATACTTAGAAGCTAAACTTGAAAATTGGTTCAAGTACTCCGCTTTGCAATCCGCAGTTGCTCCTAAATCCAACATCACAATTTGTCCTTTTTTTGATGGAAATACAGAAGCAATGGCAGGTCGTAAAACGCCTTTGATCCTTTTTAACTTCAACTGACTAGCACTCAAAAGAGCTCCTGTATTTCCGGAAGATACACAGGCATCTGCTTCCCCTTTTTTTACTAGATCTAATGCAACATTCATAGAAGAATCTTTTTTATTCCGAATTGCTTCTACTGGATGGTCTGTCATCTCTATAATTTCTTTAGCATTTTGAATACGAATTCTTTCCTTATCATAACTATATTTTTTTAATTCTTCTCGAATCACTTCTTCTTTTCCTACTAAAATAATTTCTGTTTCTGCTATTTCTTTTGTAAATAACACCGCTCCTTCTACCGTAGAATGAGGAGCAAAATCTCCACTCATAGCATCTAATGCAATCTTCATGGATGCCTCCTTGTATATTTATTCTGTCCTATATTATACAAGAAAATTTACAAAAAAGATATGATTTAATCTCAAAATTAAAAAACATACGTTATTTTTAAAAGCAAGAAAAAAGCAAGAATACCTCTTGCTCTTATTTTCTTTATTATTCTGCTTCTGTTGCAAGAACTTGTTTTCCGTTATAATCTCCACATTCTAAACAAACTCTGTGTTGTCTTTTAGGTGCTCCACATTTGCTACAAATAGATAAGCTGATTCCTGCTAATGCATGATGAGATCTTCTCATGTTCTTTTTTGCCTTTGAAGTCTTTTTCTTAGGTACTGCCATTTCTCTACCTCCTCTACACACTCTTGAATTCTATACCCAATTATTTTACAAGGTTTTTTGTGTATTGTCAAGTACATTTTTATACATTGAATAAAAATTCCATTAAATCCCCATCTTGTACAATATATTCTTTTCCTTCCAATCGAAGAACTCCTACCTCTTGTGCGCCCTTCCATCCTCTATACTGAATAAAATCTTCATACGAAACTACTTTTGCTCGAATAAATCCTTTTTCAAAATCGGTATGAATTTCTCCGGCAGCTTTTGGAGCAGTATCTCCAATATGAATAGTCCAAGCTCTCACTTCTTTCACACCTGCTGTAAAGTAGGTTTGTAATCCAAGCAATTTAAATCCAGCTCGAATTAAGCGATTCAATCCTGCTTCTTTCACTCCCAAAGATTCTAAAAATTCTTGTTTACTTTCTTCATCATCCATTTCTTGTAATTCCGCCTCTACCTTTGCAGACACAATAACTACTTCCGAACCTAGTATTTTTGCATATTCTCTCACTTTTTCTACATAAGCATTTCCTTCTGCCAAATCATCCTCTGCTACATTTGCCGCAAAAATCATAGGCTTCAAAGTCAACAGTTGATAGTTTTTCAAAAGAGACTTTTCTTCTTCTGTAAAATCAAATGTTTTTAACAATTGAAAACTTTCTAAATGTGACTTTGCCTTAGGAAGTACAGTCATCAATTCTACAGACTCCTTTATCTTGTTTTGAGCCAATTTTTTATGTTTTTCCATTGCCTTATCCACAGTTTCTAAATCAGCAAAAATTAGTTCCGTATTGATGACTTCAATATCTCGTATTGGATCTACGCTTCCATCTACATGTACTACATTTTCATCTTCAAAGCATCTCACCACTTGGCAAATAGCTGCCGTGGAACGAATATTTGATAAAAATTTATTTCCTAAACCCTCTCCTTGTGCTGCTCCCTTTACAAGGCCAGCGATATCTACAAATTCGACAGTGGCTGCTACTACTCTTTGTGGATTTATAATTTCTGACAAAGCATTCAGTCTTTCATCCGGTACAGTTACCATTCCAATATTGGGTTCTATCGTACAAAAGGGATAGTTCGCTGCTTCGGCAGCTCCTGCTTTTGTTATTGCATTAAATAATGTAGACTTTCCGACATTGGGTAAACCTACAATTCCAATTCCTATCATTCCTTTTCCTCCTAAATTGCTACTATTCTCAATTCTAGCATATCTTTTTTCGAAAGTAAATTTTTAATTTTTAAAACTATGAATCGGAGCTGGAACTCTTCCTCCACGGGCAATAAATTTCTCACAACTAAAAGAATTTACCTTCATGACAGGGGCATAACCTAAGAGTCCTCCAAACTCTACCTGATCTCCTACTTCTTTTCCTACAACAGGGATTAACCTTGCCGCCGTTGTCTTATTATTGATCATTCCTATCGCTGATTCATCTGCAATAATTCCTGAAATGGTTGCTGCAGAAGTATCCCCTGGAATAGCAATCATATCTAAACCTACAGAACAAACACAAGTCATTGCCTCTAATTTTTCTAGACTAAGAGCTCCTCTTTCTACCGCTTCTATCATAGCATGATCTTCACTAACCGGAATAAATGCTCCACTCAAACCTCCTACATAAGAAGAAGCCATCACTCCACCTTTTTTTACATTGTCATTTAAAATAGCTAAAGCTGCTGTTGTCCCTGGAGCTCCCGCACATTCTAATCCCATTTCTTGAAAAATTTCTCCAATGCTATCTCCGATTGCTGGTGTTGGTGCTAGCGATAAATCGATAATTCCAAAAGGTACCTGTAATCTTCTAGCCGCTTCTTGTGCCACAATTTGTCCAACTCTTGTGATTTTAAAAGCAGTTTTTTTGACTGTTTCACAAAGAGTCTCGAAATCTCCCTCTCTCACTTCTTCTAAAGCTCGTTTTACAACACCAGGTCCACTCACTCCTACATTGATTACACAGTCTGCTTCTCCCACACCATGAAAAGCTCCCGCCATAAAGGGATTATCCTCCACTGCATTACAAAAAACAACCAACTTCGCACAACCGATTCCATCTCTATCCTTTGTTCGTTCTGCTGTTTCTTTGATAACCTCTCCCATTCTTTTGATAGCATCCATATTCAAGCCATTTCTAGAAGTTCCTACATTGACAGAAGAACAAACTCGTTCTGTCACATCCATTGCCTCTGGAATAGAATTGATTAAAATCGTATCTGACGGGGTACATCCTTTTTGAACCAAAGCCGAGAATCCACCTATAAAGTTAACTCCACAATCCTTGGCGGCCCTATCCAAAGTTTTCGCGACGCTAACATAAGAATTGGTTTGACAAGAGGCAGCAGCAATAGCAATCGGAGTCACTGAAATCCTTTTATTTACAACCGGAATGCCAAACTGCTTCGCTATTTCATCTCCCACTCTTACTAAATCTTTTGCATAAGTTGTTATCTTTTTATAGACCTTTTCATTAAATTTATCTACATCAGTATCTGCACAATCAATCAGACTAATTCCCATGGTAATTGTTCTTACATCTAATTTTGCTTCCGCTATCATACGGTTTGTTTCCTGAATTTCTACTCTGGAAATCATATTTTCCTCCTAGTTTCTTTCTCTATATTCTATGCATACAGTTAAAAATATCTTCATGTTGCATAGTAATGATAACTCCCATCTTTTTTCCAATATGTGTAAGTTCTTCATTGACCTCTTCCATTTTTTTATTGGCATCTGTCATATTTACAATCATCATCATATTAAAATATCCTCCGATAATTGTTTGTGAAATATCTAGTATATTAACATTGACTTCTGATAAATAGGTACAAATTTTTGCAATAATACCTACTTTGTCCGTTCCTAATACTGTAATAATACACTTCATCTTATTCCCTCCCTTGATAGAAATACTCTATTTTTTATCACTTACTGTATTATAGCACATCTATCTGGATAAAGCATTTGTTTTTGCTATTTTTTTGCTTGTATACTAATAGAAAAAAGGATTTTAAAGATTTTGTTTCCAAAATCCTTAAAATCCTCTCAAAAATTTCATATGACAAAGAAACTTTTTATTTTGCTTTTTTAGAAGCAGTATAAGCTTCTCTTTCTTCTTTTGTTCTCAATCGAACTTTTGGTTCTGATGGAAGTCCAAATAGAGGAACCAATCGATCCAATCCTGTTAAAGTCAATACTAGCATACTGATAACTGCAATGTATGCAATAAAATTATATTGAATCAAATCCATTGGTTTAAATTCATAAATCGGATATACAATTCCGATGATCCCTAGATAATATCCAATATATACGTGCCATGGAATCAATTGAGATCCAAATACACCCATTGCATCTGAGAAAGTAGCATTTCTTAGTTTTAACACATACATATCTTCTTCAGAAGCTTCTACATTTTCTTCTACTAATTCTTTAATAATAGGTCCAATCGTAACGATTTGTGCCATTTCATCAGCAAGAGCTGCATTTCCGAAAATAGATAGACAACCATTGAAGAACATCAATTGTTTTACATTTCTAGCCATTCTTCCTAACAAATCAGAAAGTGGTCTAAAAGCATTCATCATCTTCATAACTCCACCGAAGGCTGCTACCCACATCATCATAACAACAACCCATCCACCTGCATCTGAGAATCCACTCATACACATATCTAAATATTCATTTACAGTTCCTACTGTTCCAGCGAAATATCCAAATACATAAGATAAAATAACTCCCGAGAATAAACAAATAAAAGTTTGGAATCCTGCAAATGCTAATACTAGTACTACAACCAAAGGAATAACCATATATAATGGTACTCCAGCTTGTACTTGTTCCAATAATTTTACTGCTGATTCTCTTTCTTCTGCTAATTGTGTCCAAACTTCCGGAGTAATCTTAGAGATTGCTTCTGCAGCATCTCCAACAGTAGAAGGTAAATCCATAATCACTCCAAATACTCCAAATAGAATAATTCCTGATAATAAAACTAACCCTGACCAAACACCTTGGTGTCGAATTCTTCTAACAACTTCCACTCCTTGAATTCCCGAAGATACAATAGTAGTATCTGAAATCAACCCAATGTTATCTCCAAAACAAGCTCCTCCTGCAATCGCTCCTAGGGTTAAAGTAATACTTCCACCAACAATATGGTTTAACCATAAAAATACCGGTGCACAAGCTGCGAATGTTCCCCAAGAAGTTCCTGTCGCAATGGATAGAATTGCTGTTACAATCGCTCCTACTAAAGCAACTGTTTTTCCTGTAATTCCAAATTTCAATGCAATAATAATGATAGAAGCTCCTACTCCTGTAGACATGAATGCTTCCGCCATTGCATAAGCAATCATCAAGATAAATAAAGCTACTTGAATTTCTTTTACACTTGCAATTGCCGCATCAATAACACCTTGGAATTTTGTTTTTTCTGTCAACATTGCCACAACACACGCATACATGGTTGCAATAGGTGCCGCAATTAAAGCATCATATCCAGCCACCATCAAAGCTGCCAATAAAAATACCGGACTTAGTTTAAAAAACGCTTTCATAAATTTTTCCCTCCCTATAAATATGTTGCTATGTTTTCTTTTTACCACATTTATGTTCTTTTGTCAATCGGCTTGTTTTATTTTTGTCGCTAAAGTCTCTTTTTTACTACTTTTTCATAAATTATATAGATTATTGATGATGATATAAAAAATATGTATATATCATCAATAGATAGAAAGAAAAAAGCAGTTAGTTGTTTCTAACTGCTTGCAAATCAAAGACTTTTCTATTTCTCTATCAAACAAGTTCCATTCATTTCTTCCGGTTGTTCAATTCCTAAAAAATATAGTAAGGTAGGAGCTAAATCACATAAAGCTCCGTCTTTTAAAGAAACATCCTGATAACGATTCGATACTAAAAGACATGGAACCAAATTTGTAGTATGGGCTGTAAATGGAACTTTGGTAATTGGATCTTCCATTAGGTCTGCATTTCCATGATCTGCCGTAATCAACAATACCCCGTCTTTTTCTAAAATTTTATCAGCTATTTTTCCAATACATTCATCTACAGTTTGTACAGCCTTTACAGTAGCTTCCATCACTCCTGTATGCCCTACCATATCCGTATTTGCAAAGTTTAAAATGATGACATCATATTGATCGGAATCTAAAGCTTTCAAAGCTCCTTCTGTTACTTCATAAGCTGACATTTCCGGTTGTAAATCATAAGTAGCCACTTTCGGAGAAGGTACTAAAATTCTATCTTCCCCTTCGTATTGTGTTTCTTTTCCACCATTAAAGAAGAAAGTAACATGAGCATATTTTTCTGTTTCTGCAGTTCTTAATTGTTTCAATCCTGCTTCTGATACTACTTCTCCAAATGTTTTTGCAATATTCTTATCTTCATAGATTACTTTCGCTTCAATAGTAGAATCATATTGTCTCATACAATAGAACTGTAAGTCAAGATATTCTCTATCAAAACCTGTAAATTCTTTATCATTCAAAGCTCTCGTAATTTCTCTCGCTCTATCCGGTCGGAAATTAAAGTTAATAAAAACTTCTCCTTTTCCTATTTTTCCTTGTTTATCAATTATGGTAGGAAGTACGAACTCATCTGTTTTTCCATTGGAATAAGAATCTTCCATCGCTTTGACAGCAGAATCTGCATGATTTCCTTCTCCAAGCACCATAGCTTTATAGGCTAATTCTACTCTATCCCAGTTTTTATCTCGGTCCATAGCATAATATCTTCCTGATAAACTTGCAATCTTTCCAATACCAATCTCTTTCATTTTTTCTTCTAATTCTTTTACATAATCAATCGCAGAAGAAGGTGGGGTATCTCGCCCATCTAAAAAAGCATGCACATACACTTCCGATAATTCATATTTTTTTGCCATTTCTAACAAACCATATAAATGTTCTGTATGGGAGTGAACTCCTCCCGGAGAAAGTAATCCTCCAAAATGAATCTTCTTATTATGATTTTTTGCATATTCAAATGCTTCTACTAAAGCAGGTTTTTTAAAAAATTCTCCATTTCGAATATCAACACTGATTTCTACTAATGGTTGATACACAACTCTCCCCGCTCCAATATTCAAATGTCCTACTTCCGAGTTTCCCATTTGTCCTTCCGGCAATCCTACTGCCTCCCCGGAAGCTTGTAGTTTTGAATGAGGATATTTTTCTTCTAATTGTAATAAATTATGAGGTTTTGCTACACGGATGGCATTTTTTTCCTCTAGTTTTTCATTGATTCCCCAACCATCCATAATCACCAACATTACTGGCTTTTTCATCTTCCTAATCTCCTTCTATCTTCCTGCTTTTACAATTGCTGCAAAGGATTTTGCTTCTAAAGAAGCTCCACCAATCAATCCACCATCAATATCTTTTTGAGCTAATAATTCTGCTGCATTTTCAGGTTTCATAGAGCCACCATATTGGATTGTCATTTCTTCTCCTACTTTATCAAATAAAGACACCAATACTTTTCTAATTTCAGCGTGAGTTTCTTGAGCTAATTCTGGAGTCGCTGTTTTTCCGGTTCCAATTGCCCAAACCGGTTCATAAGCTACAATGATATTAGCAGCCTCTTCTTTCGTGATTCCTGCCAATCCTCCTCGAAGTTGAGTTTCGTTCACCATATTTGTTTTTCCTGCTTCTCTATCTTCCAATTTTTCTCCAATACAAAGAATAGCTGTCATTCCTTCTGCTAAAACAGCTTTTACTTTCTCATTGATGAACTCATCGCTTTCTTGAAAGTATTCTCTTCTTTCAGAATGTCCTAAGATAACATATTCCACACCAATGGCTTTTAACATCTTTGGAGAAATTTCTCCTGTATAGGCTCCGGAAGATTTAGGATACACATTTTCTGCTGCAATTTTAATATTACTTCCCACTGTTTCTTTTACTGCATCGGATAAACAAGTAAAAGGAGCTCCTATTACAATGTCTACCTCAGAAATTCCTGCTACCTCTTCTTTTAATTGGTGCAACATTTCTACTGCTTCTTGATTTGTTTTATTCATTTTCCAGTTTCCTGCAATTACAGTTCTTCTCATTTCTACCTCCTAATAATTTTCATTTATTTTTTCTTATAATACCATAGAGATTTTTCTTTTTCAACTATTTCCCTGATTAGTTTCCACCACTCTTTTGCTCTATTTTTACCCTTTCCGATAATGCAAAAGCAAAGCTCACAATTTTATTCGGCATTCCTTTCTGACAAATAGCTTTTTTCATTTCCGAGATTGTCGTTCCTGTTGTAATAATATCATCAAAAAGTAGCACATTTTTTCCTTCCAAAGATATGGGACAATAGAAAGCCGCTTCCATAATCTCTTGTCTATCTCTTTTCATTCCATATTGATAAAGATGCTTTGTATTCTTATATCTCTCTATTGTAATATAAGGCACAGATAAATGTTTTAGTATTTCTTCTGTTTGATTAAATCCTCTTTCCAATCTTCTTTTCTCATGAATAGGAACTGGGACAACTATGTCAATTTTATTTCTGTCATAACATTCCCAAAAAGCTTTTTTCATCCACTTCGCAAAAATTTCTCCAAATTCTTTTCTTCCTTGAAACTTATATTCATGAATCCAAGAACGAATCGGCTCCTGATAAAGATGAACATAGTAATGCCCCTCATAATATCGTAACAAAGACTTTTTCTTCCAAATTTGAAAACACTCTTGACACAAAATACTTTCTTCTTTCTTCAATTCTTTTTGGCAACAAGAGCAAGTATCTTCAAAAAATAATTTTCTAATACTCCGCTTTAGGAACAGGAACTTCTTTCTCATCTTTATCCACAACCTTTGCTAAATAAAACTCACTATATCCACAACTTAAGCAAGTTTTCACATAATAAAGATTTAGTTCTAATTTCATTCCCTGTTTTTTTTCAGGTAATATAACGTTTCTGACTTCATATTCTTTACTTCCACACTTAGAACATTTCACATCCAATTTCATCACCCCACGCCACATCTTTCTCCCAAAAATAAGTATCTCCCAAAAAATGAATAACATCAATTCTCATTTTCTGATATTGTTTTCCACAATAAGTCTTATAATATTCCGCGACTCGAAAGATCTTTCCCAGTTTTCGAGAATCTACCGCTTCTTTTCCGTAACCAAAATTTCTATTTTTTCGATATTTTACTTCTATAAAGACTAATACTCCATCTTTTTCTGCAATGATATCAATTTCTCCTTGAAAAATTCTAAAATTTCTTTCCAAAATTTGATACTGATTCTCTCGCAAAATATTTACCGCTCTTTCCTCATATTCATTTCCTTTTTGGCGATTATTTTGCATAGGATCTCCTTTATTTTTTCTTTTGTAATATTTTCACTAAAAAACTATCTCGATGTATTCCCGGAATAGGACCTAAAGATAAGATTTTTTCTCGGTGTACTTTTGTCCCATAACCTTTGTGCTTTTCAAAAAGATAGTCAGGATATTGTTTTGCAAGTTCCACTAATTTATGATCTCTCGTTACCTTTGCCATAATGGAAGCTGCTGCTATTGAAAGACTCTTCGCATCTCCTTTTACAACGGCCTCTTGCTTTCTTTCACATTCTCGAATTGTAAAATTTCCATCTACCAAAATGGTAGCATCTTGAATCTCAACTTGTTCCTCTAAATTGGCAAGAGCTCTTCTCATCGCTAAAAAAGTAGCATTTAAAATATTGTATTTCTCAATTTCCTCTACACTTGCCTGTCCAATTCCTACATAAAAAAATTGAGGAATCACGGAGAACAAAGCTTCTCTTTTTTTCTCTGTCAATTTTTTAGAATCTTGAATAGAATCTAAGCTCCTATCATATTGTTTTAATAAAGTAGCTGCTGCTACAACAGGTCCTGCAAGCGGTCCTCTTCCTGCTTCATCTACCCCTACAATCTTTTCTCCCTTCTCTACATCAAAATCATATAAGGACTGTTCCCACATCTTTTCCATCAAAAACCCTCTTTCCTGCTTCTATAAAATCTTCCGGTAATTTTCCTTCCAAACATATTGCTTCCTCTGTAATTGGATGAATAAACTCCAATCGATAAGCATGAAGCATTTGTCTTTTACATTTCGTATCTTCCTGTCCATATACTATATCTCCTAAAATTGGGTGATTTAAATACTTCATATGAACTCGAATCTGATGAGTTCTTCCTGTTTCAATTTTAACTTCTACCAAACTATGCTTGTCTCCATCTAAAAGAACTCGATAATTGCTAATTGCCTTTTTTCCTTGTATTTGACTCACTGTCATTTTTTTTCTATCTTTTGGATCTCGTGTAATCAGAGTCTCCAAACGCCCTTCTTTTCTCTCCTCAGAAAATCTTCCTTTCACAATTGCTACATAGGTTTTTCGAATTGTTTTTTCTTGAAACATCAATGCCAACTTGCTATGTACTTGATTATTTTTGGCAACGATAATCAAGCCGGTAGTATCTTTATCTAAACGATGTACAATCCCGGGGCGAATCACTCCGTTCATGTCTGAAAGATTTTCTTTGCAATAATACAGCAAAGCATTGACTAAGGTTCCCGAATAATTTCCTAAAGCTGGGTGTACCACCATATTGGCTTGCTTATTCACCACTAATAAATATTCGTCTTCATATACAATATCCAGAGGAATATTTTCAGCCACAATCTCCATTTCCTCTTCTTCCGGAATTGCTAACTGTATCACTTCTTTTCCTTTTAATTTCTTCCCATTCTTTGTAATCACTTTTTCATTACAAAGAACATAACCCTCTGTAATCAATTTCTCTAAATAACTTCTTGTTGCTTCCGGTAACTGTTCTTTTAAAAAGAGGTCTAATCGTTTTCCTTGATTCTCCTCTCCCACTTGATATTCATAGTTTTCTACTATTCTTCGCATTCTTATCCCCATTATTTCTTTTCTTTTTATTGTACCATAGAAAAGAAAAAAAGTTTATAAAAAAGGAGAAAAGTCTTTTTCTTTTCTCCTTACCTTGCTTGTTTTATTTTCCTAATTTTTCAAAAATATCATCTAATAATGCCTGGATATCCTTTTGTCCAAAGAATAGACTTTTGTCATTCATTACCACAGCTGGTACACTCATAATATCATACTTCTTCTTGAAATCTTGAAAACCGAATACATCCACAACTTCAATATCCACATTTTGATTTTCAACAGCAATTCTTTGAGCTGATTGAACAGTCTCCGGACATTTAGTACAAGTTAACGAAACTCCAATTTTTAGATTTACTCTTTCGTCAATTTCTGTAGCCTTTTGTTGAATTTCTTCCTTTACAGCTTGTCCCGGACCAGCCACATTATAAAGAGCCAATAAGAAAGAAGTTAATTCATGACCTCCTGGAACGACTGCATACTTAATTCTTGCATATTCTCCCTTATCATTTAAGAAAGCAACAACCGGTAAGAAATTGGCTTGAATTTTTGCTTCCATCTCAGGATTTTCTCCTTTTTGATAATGTTGCACTTGAATTTTATCAGAAGCAGAGGCAATTTCATTCACCAAGCTCAACATTTCTGCTGATTTTTCTGCCTTTTCCGGATCTTGAATCACCACTAATTGCACTGATTTTTCAAATCTTTCTGCTAATCCTTGAATTTGTTGCATAATAGCATCATCTAAGACACGAGAATTTGTAGAGCTGCTTTCTACTTTTTCCTCTTCTATTTCTTCTTTTACCATTCCTAATTCTTCTCGAAGTTCTTGTACATATTTTTCAATATTTGTTGCTGCAATTGCTCCATCTGCAACAGCTGTTACGACTTGTCGTAATTTTTTAGGACGAATATCTCCTGCTGCATAAACTCCTTCTACATTTGACATCAAATCTTCATTCGTAGGAATAAATCCCGCCGGATCTAAATCAATAACTCCTTTAAATAATTGTGTTTCCGGAGCATAACCTACAAAGACGAAAATTCCAAAAGTATCTCCATCCGGAGCATGGTATTCTGTAATTTCTCCTGTTTCATTGTTTTTAAATTTCGCATGTCGAAGTTGAGAATCTCCTGTTGCTTCTATTAGTTCTGTATGAAATTTTACTTCAATTTTTGGGTGAGCCTTCACTTTATCTCCAATTGATTTTGCACAAGTGAAATCAGGTTCTCTGGCAATCACTGTTACTTTGCTTGCATATTTTGTTAAAAACATAGCTTCTTCTGCCGCTGCAAATCCTGCTCCTACTACAAATACCGGTAATCCTGTAAAAAATTCTCCATCACAAGTTGCACAATAAGCAACTCCTCTTCCGGCATATTCTAATTCTCCCGAAAATCCTAATTTTCTTGGAGAAGCTCCTGTTGCAATGACAACAGCTAATGTTTTATATTCTCCTGAAGTCGTTTTGATTGTTTTTATTTTTCCGGAAAAATCCATTCCAATCACTTCTTCTGTTGCAAACTCCACTCCAAATTTTTTTGCTTGTTCTGCTGCCTTTTCTCCAAATCCTGCTCCTGTCGTTTCTAGAATTCCTGGATAATTCACGACTTCATCAGTAATTCTAATTTGTCCTCCTGGGACTGCTTTTTCTAATAATAATACATCTAATTTTGCTCTTCCCGCATAGATTCCTGCAGATAGTCCTGCCGGTCCCCCTCCAATAATAATGACATCATAAATTCTTTCCATTCGTTCCTCCTCCTAAGGTTCTGATTTTGAAAAAAGGCACCAAAAGGTGCCTTTGTAGTCTTATGGTTCTACGTTCTTATTAAAGTTTTCCTACTAAATCGATAGAAGGTTTAATTGTTTCGCTTCCAGGTTGCCATTTTGCTGGACAAACTTCTCCATGTTCTGCTACGAATTTAGCTGCTCTTAATTTTCTTAATAATTCAGAAGCTTCTCTTCCAATTCCATTATCATGAACTTCGTAAGCTTTGATTTCTCCTTGAGGGTTTACAATAAAGCTTCCTCTTAAAGCTAATCCTTCTTCTTCAATCATAACTTCAAAATCTCTTGCTAATTTTCCAGTAGGATCTGCTAACATAGGATATTGAATTTTTTTGATACTGTCAGATGTATCGTGCCATGCTTTATGAACAAAGTGAGTATCGCAAGAAACTGAATATACTTCACATCCTTCTTTTTGGAATTCTGCATAATGATCTGCTAAATCTGCTAATTCAGTTGGACATACGAAAGTAAAATCTGCTGGATAGAAAACAAATGCTGCCCATTTTCCTTCAAAATCTTTGTTTGATACTTCTTTAAATTCTCCATTATGATAAGCTTGTACTTTAAATTCTGATACTTTTTTTCCGATTAATGACATAGTATTACCTCCAATTATTTTTTAATTTTATATTTTTAACTAATTTGTAATCTTTACAAATATATATTACAATAACTTACTAAATATGTCAAGTAAAATTTTTATCTTTTTAGTAAAAAATATAAAACCATACCACCTTTTTGTTTATGCCCTGTATTCCAAAGTTTTCTAAAATCTAGCCATTCTACTTTTCCATAACTGACCGCTTTCACAAAAAAGTTTTCTTCTTTTTTCTCATATCCGATTAAAGAAAACCAATGCCATTCGTAGTCCTCAAAACTTTTATCTTGATGTAATAAATTTAAATAAGGAATCGGAAATCCTTTTTCAATTTGTTCTATTACTTTTTCTTCTGCCTCATCTAATTTTTCTGTTCCCAAAAATCCTCTCATCCCCAGAAAAGTATCCGATACAGAATTTAGATATTCTTGGAAACCGTCCATGTATAATTCCAAAGTATTGATTCCCATTCTTCTTGGTGATAAAAAAGGTTTCATAATATTGGAAAATTCTATAAATTTTTCTTTTGTTAAATTCTCAATATCAAAGGGATAAAGATGTTTTTGAGCATAGTACTTTGAAAAATACATACAAGTATCACAGGCAGTCACAGCTCCACAACCACCACGATTCATCATAGGATCTGTAAACCAATCCTGATTTCCCCCAAAAGAGTCTTCTATTGTAAAATATTTTAATTCTTTTTTCCTCATTATCCCATCTCTTTCTCTTTTTTATATATTTTATTTTATAATTTATCCTCTGTCAAATGAAAAGTCATAAAAAAAAGAGCCCCATTTATAGAGCTCCTTTCATGCTATTTATTTACTTCCATTTCTCGGAAATGATCTTTTGACACTCCACATGGTGGACAAACCCAATCATCAGGTAAGTCTTCAAATTTTGTTCCAGCTGGAATTCCATGATCTACATCTCCAAGAGTAGAATCATATACATATCCACATACTTCACACACATACAATTTCATAATAATTCCTCCTTCATTTTTTATCCTGAATCATTATATCATATTTTACTTTATTTTTCTTCTTATTTTTTCTTTGCATATTTAATAGAATCAAAAGCAACAGCAGCAACAATAATAATTCCTTTGATAATATATTGCCAATAAGGACTTACCCCAACATAAGTCAATCCATAGTTAATTACCGTTAAAATAATAACTCCTGTGATAACTCCTGAAATTCTTCCTACTCCTCCATAGAAAGAAACTCCTCCAATAACACAACCTGCGATGGCATCCATTTCATACATGAAACCTAAGTTATTCGTTGCAGATCCAATTCTTCCAGCTTCCAAGAATCCACCAAAAGCATAGAATACTCCAGATAGAGCATAAATTCCAACTAAAGTTAACACAACATTGACTCCTGATACCTTTGCTGCTTCTGGATTCCCACCAACCGCAAAAATATTTTTTCCAAACTTTGTTTTATTCCATAAAGTCCACATGATAATCGTTGCAATGGTAGCATAAATAATCAAATAAGGAATACTAAATCCTCCTAAGTCAACCGCTCCTTGAGCAAAAGAACTATACTTAGAAGAAAATCCTGAAATAGGAGAAGCTCCTACAATATCATAATACAAAGAGTTAATCCCATAAACCACAGTCATACTTCCCAAAGTAGCAATAAAAGGGTGAACATTCAATTTTGCTACTATCAATCCATTCACAACTCCAATAACCAATCCTACCAAACACACTACAATAATAGCATAGATAATTGGTAATTCACGATCCAACCCAAACACACGATTTACATTCGTAACTGCTTGTAACATCGTAGCAGAAATTACCGCTGCTAATCCTACTTGACGCCCGGCAGATAAGTCTGTTCCTTGAGTTAAAATCAAACCTGCAACTCCCAAAGCAATAATAGCTCTTACAGACGATTGTGTTAAAATATTTTTAAAGTTCCGAATACTTAAAAAGCTTGGTTCCTTCCAAATAATTACCAACAACATGCAAAATAATACTAAATACAGTCCACTTTGAATAAATAATTCTTTATAATTAATTTTTCCTTCTTTATTACGAATATTCATATTCTCCTCACCTTTTCCACTATAAATATTTTGCTGACAATGCCATAATTTCTTCTTGGTTTGTTTCTGATGTTTTTACAATTCCAGCAATTCTTCCATTACTCATAACTAAAATTCTATCCGTAACACCTAAAAGTTCAGGCATTTCAGATGAAATCATAATAATTCCTTTCTCTTTTTTTGCAAGATCTATCATCAACTGATAAATTTCATATTTTGCCAAAACATCAATTCCCCGAGTTGGCTCATCTAGCATCAATACTTCCGGTTCTGTCAATAACCAACGTCCAATAATTACTTTTTGTTGGTTCCCTCCGGATAAAGAACCGATCGGTGTTGATTGCGAAGGAGTTTTTACTCTCATACTATCAATAACCCATTTTGTTGCATCTTTCATTTGTTTATTTTCCAATAAACCGAATTTATTCTTATACTTATCTAAATTCGAAAGTGTGGAATTTGCAGTAATATCTAACATACTGAAGATTCCTGTACTTCTTCTCTCTTCTGTTACCAAAGCAAAACCGTTTTTGATAGCACTTTTCGGATCTGTATTCTTCACTTCTTTTCCGTGTAAGAAAATTTGTCCACTTTCCAACTTTCTCATTCCAAACATTGTTTCTACAATCTCTGTTCTTTTTGCTCCTACAAGACCGGCAATCCCTAGAATTTCTCCCTTATGTAGATCGAAACTGACATCTTGAATAGTCGGTTGATAAAATCCTGTTAAATTTTTTACTTCTAAGATTTTCTCTTTTACTTCATTATCTTTTGGTGGGAAACGATCCGTTAAATCTCTTCCTACCATCATACTGATAATTTTATCAGTATCTAATTCTTTTACAGAGTCTGTTCCTACCCAGGTTCCATCTCTTAAAATAGTAATATCATCAGAAATCGCTTTAATTTCTTCCATTTTATGAGAAATATAGACAATTCCAACTCCACTGTCTCTTAATTTATTGATAATTCGAAACAAATGAGCCACTTCTTTTTCTGTCAAAGAAGAAGTTGGTTCATCCATGACTAATACTTTTGAATTATAGGAAACTGCCTTAGCAATTTCTATCATTTGTCTTTCTGCCACTTGTAGTTCCGATACTTTTTTTCTTGGATCAATATTAATATCTAAATCTTTAAAAATTCTAATCGTATCTTCGTACATCTTTTTTTCATCTATAAATAATCCCTTTTTGGGATATCTTCCAAGCCAAATATTATCCAATACATTTCTTTGCAATACTTGATTCAATTCTTGGTGTACCATAGAAACTCCATTTTCCAAAGCTTCCTTCGTACTATGAAAGCTAGTTTCTGTCCCATCTAATAAAATTTTTCCGGCATCTTTTTCATAAATTCCAAACAAACACTTCATCAAGGTAGATTTCCCTGCTCCATTTTCTCCCATTAGGGCATGAACAGAGTGAGGTCGCACTTTTAGTTGTACATTATCCAAGGCTTTTACGCCTGGAAATGACTTTGTAATTCCTTCCATCTCTAGTACATATTTTAAATTTTCCATATGGTTTCCTCATTTCTTCCAAAATTCTTTTATAAAAAGGAGATTGTCACAGACAATCTCCCTTCTTTCCATTTACAAACTTCTGTCTTTTCTCTTATTTGTATTCTGCTACGTTTTCTTTATCGATTCCGATACTAGGTACTAATACAATTTTGTTTTCCATTTGGATATCTGTTCCTTCTGTTGCTTCTTTTCCTTGTCCTAAGTTCATAGCTACTTGGAAAGTTGCTTTCGCTTGACCTTTTGCATCATTTAAAACAGTTCCTGCCATTTCTCCTTTTTCAATTAAAGTAATTGCTTCTGGTAAAGCATCTACTCCGAATACTGGTAATGATTTTCCAAATGCTTTCATAGATTCAATAGCTCCTAAAGCCATTCCATCGTTATTACAGATAATAACTTCAATCTTATCTGCATTTGGTCCTGATAACCAAGCATCCATTTTATCTTTTGCTTGAGCAGTATCCCACATAGCAGTATCTAAGTGTAATTCTTCTGTTTTGATTCCATCGTCATTTAAAGTTTTAATAGAGTAAATTGTTCTTGCTTCTGCATCTGGATGTCCAGGTTCTCCTTTTAACATAGCGAATTGAATTACTCCATCTCCATTTAAGTCTAATGCAGGATTTTCTTTCCATGCTTTTTCTACTAATTTACCTTGTGCAATTCCTTGTGCATTAGGATCAATTCCTACATAGTAAGCTTTATCATAAGAAGCCAATGCTTCATCTGATGGTTTTCTATTGTAAAATACAACCGGTAATTCTTTCGCTTTGATTTTTTCTAATACAACATCTACTCCAGCTGGATCTACTAAGTTAATTGCTAAAGTATCAATTCCTTTTTCTAATAATACATCTAATTGTTCATTTTGTTTTGCAGCATCATTTTGAGAGTCAACCATTTGTAACGCTACTTGATCTCCCACTGCATCTGCTTCCGTTTGGAAAGCTTGTCTAAATAATGCAATGAAGTTATCATCAAATTTATAAGCAGTTAACCCCATTCTTACTGCATTTTCTGCAGGAGCTGCTGCTTCTTTCTTTTCTCCACATCCTACTAGTCCTGCTGCTAATAATAAAGCACCTAATACGATTCCTGTTTTTTTCATGTTTGAAATACCTCCCTATTTTTTAAAAAACTTTTTTATTTTGTTTCATTTTAATATATTCTATACATTTACTATAATGTTTTATTTCAATTTTGTCAATGTTTTTTTAATTTAAAGTCAATTATTTTCTCTTGAAAATTTAATTCTAAGAGACGATAAAAAGTGCTGCTGCCCCTAAGATTCCTGCTTCATTTCCCAGTACACCTGTTTTAATTTCTAAGTTTTCTAAAGTAATCTCTAAGGCATATTTTGAAATTTTCGTTTGAATTGGGACTAAGATTTGTTCTTTCGCAAGAGCAATCCCTCCTCCCAAAACAATCACTTCCGGGTTAATAATATTCAATAAATTTCCAATCCCCATGGCTAAATATTCTGCTTCATAATCTACAATTTCTTGAGAAAAGATATCTCCTGCTGCTGCTGCTTCAAAAATATCCTTGGCTTCTAATTTTTCATAATTTCCTTGAAATTTATCATATAAAGCATTTTGTTTATTGACATATAATCTGGACAATGCTTCCCGAATCATACCTGTTGCAGAAGCATAAGCTTCAAAACATCCCTTTTGCCCACAACCACATAATTTCCCATCAGGAACTAATTTCATATGTCCAACTTCTCCTCCGGCACCGGTCATTCCGGAAATCAACTTTCCATCAATAAAAATTCCTCCACCAATTCCGGTTCCCAATGCTACCGTAATAGAACTTCTATGTCCTCGTGCCGCTCCAAAAATAGCCTCTCCCTGTGCAATAACGTTGACATCATTATCTAATTTTGTAGACACTCCGGAAATTTTTTCCATTTTTTCTTGTAAGTTGATATTCTTCTCCCAAGGAAAATTTGCAAAAAATCCTACAACACTTTGATTTTTCACCGGACCGGGAATTCCAATCCCAATTCCTTGTAAATCTTCTTTTTCTATTTTTTGTTCTAGCACTTGTCTTTGAATTTCTGTCCAAATTCGAAATAAAGTATCATCTACTCCTCTTATAGAATCCGTCTTAATAGAGGAAGAAGAAACAATCTTTCCTTCTGCATCACAAATTCCTATTTTTGTATTGGTTCCACCTAGATCTACACCGGCATAATACTTCATCTTTTTCTCCTCTTTATCTTTTTTTCTTATTATACTGTTTTCTAAAGATTTATGCAAATGGAACTTTTCTTTCCAAAATAACTGTGATATAATGTTTTGAACATATTATTTAGGAGGCTGTCTATGAAACGAAGTTTGTCTGGTATCCAACCAAGTGGAATTTTACACCTTGGAAATTATTTTGGTGCCATTGATCAATTTGTAACTATGCAAGATGACTACGAAGGATTTTATTTCGTGGCTGATTATCATTCTTTAACTTCTTTAACAAAACCGGAAGATTTACGAGAAAATACAAAAAACATTATTTTAGATTATTTATCCTTGGGTTTAAATCCTGAAAAATCTACTCTTTTCTTACAATCTGATGTTCCTGAACATGTAGAACTTTATTGGCTACTTTGCAACGTGGCTCCTGTTGGATTGTTAGAAAGAGCACATTCTTATAAAGATAAACTAGCAAAAGGCTTTACTCCAAATATGGGCCTATTTAACTATCCTGCTTTAATGGCAGCAGATATTTTAATTTATGATGCAGATGTTGTTCCTGTTGGAAAAGACCAAAAACAACACTTAGAAATGACTAGAGATATTGCTGCAAAATTCAATCAACAATATGAGGTAGACTTCTTTAAACTACCAGATCCACTTATCATGGACAAGGTTGCTGTCGTTCCTGGAACCGATGGTCAAAAAATGAGTAAATCATATGGAAATACCATTCAAATGTTTGCTCCTAAAAAACAACTAAAACAACAAGTTATGAGTATTGTTACAGACTCTACTCCTCTGGAAGAACCTAAAAATCCGGATAATAATATTGCGAAACTATACGCACTCTTTGCCAATATTGAAAAACAAAACGAGATGAAAGAAAAATTTTTAGCAGGAAATTATGGCTATGGTCATGCTAAAACAGAATTATTAAATGCCATCTTAGAATATTTTGGAAATGCCAGAGAAAAAAGAGAAGAATTAGCTCAAAATCCAAAATATGTAGAAGAGATTTTACAAGAAGGAGCTAGAAAAGCAAGGGCAATTGCAAGCAAAAAAGTGCAAGAAGCGAAAGAAATTGTAGGTTTATTGGGAAATATTTATCGATAGATGAAGATAAAAAGGAGTGGATTCTACCACTCCTTTTCCTTATTTAAATTTTGCTAGTAAATCTCTATATTGAGAAGTTAACATCTTTACCATTCTCTTTTTTACAAACTGATACCATTTAAATTCCATCGTTTCCATTCCTCGAACAGAATCTTTTAACATTCTTTTTAGGAATTCTTCTTCTTCAAAACTTACTTTTAATTCTGTACTTTCTTTTTTTTCAGATACTTCTTTCACATAAACAAGAAAATCATAGATTTGTTTATTTTGATCTGCCATAACGGATCCGGCAAATTGTTTTTTTACTTCATCAATAAATCGTACTAAAAATTTCTTACTAGATTTATCCAAAGGAATGGAATATTTTCTCTTCCCTTTTCCAATTTTTTGTAAACTGCTCATCATTCCCATCATAGATGACATTTGATTCATTTCCATAGGACTGATAGCATTTGGATTCACTCTTGTTTTCATAATTCCTCCTATATTTTTCCTATTACGGCTTCTATTTCTTCTTTTGTAATTGCACCTAGTCGTAGTATTTGAATGGAATCTTTTGTAAAATCAAGGATCGTGGATGCTTCTCCTACCGGACAAACGCCTCCATCAATGACAATATCTGCATTTCGCTTTATTGCTTCTGACAATTCTTGGTAACTACTTGGGGTTGCCTCTCCTGAAATATTAGCACTCGTTGTTGGTAAAATTCCGCCTGCTGCTCGAATAATACTAAGTGCCATTTCATGGTTTGGGATACGAACTCCTACCGTATTTCCTCCTGAAATCATAATCTTAGGTACACAATCTTTGGCAGGTAAAATAATGGTCAAACCTCCCGGCCAAAATTTTTGACTTAATTTTTCAAGAAGCTCCTTCTTCCTTTCCACATAAGCAATTTCTGAAATTCTTTCGACAGAATCTACTAAAGCAATCAAAGGTGAAGAAAAATTTCTAGATTTTGCTTGATAAAGATGAATCAAAGCTTCTTCGGATTGTATACTTGCTCCTATTCCATACACCGTATCTGTCGGATAAATAATAAGAGCTCCTTTTTTTATTTGTTCCCCAATTTCTTGATATTTTACTTCCATAGCTATTTCACTTCGAATAATTCAGATACTGATTGATTATGTACAACTCTATTGATTGCTTCTGCAAATAATTCATCCACAGATAAAATTTTCACCTTATCAATTTTTTTTCTTTCAGGAAGACGAATAGAGTCCGTTACAATAATTTCTGTCAAAGAAGATGCAGTCAATCTTTCAATCGCAGGATCTGAAAATACAGCGTGAGTACAACAAGCATAAGCTTCTTTTGCTCCTCTTTCCATAATTGCAGTTGCTCCATTCGTAATCGTTCCTGCAGTATCTATCATATCATCGATAAAAATTGCAATTTTCCCTTCTACTTCTCCTATCAAATTCATTACTTCTGACATATTTGGTTTTGGTCTTCTTTTATCAATAATTGCAATTTTACAATCTAACTTTTCTGCTAATTTTCTAGCTCTTTTTACTCCTCCGATATCAGGAGAAACCACTACAACTTTGTCTCCATAGAATCCTTTTGATTTAAAATATTTTACCATTAGAGGCAATGCTTGTAAGTGATCTACCGGAATATCAAAGAATCCTTGAATTTGATCTGCATGCAAATCCATAGTCAATAATCTTGTTACCCCCGCTTTTGTCAATAAATTTGCCACTAATTTTGATGTGATTGGTTCTCTTGGGCTTGATTTTCTATCCTGTCTTGCATATCCGTAATAAGGAACAATAACATTGATACTTTTAGCAGAAGCTCTCTTTAAGGCATCTACGAAAATCAATAATTCCATTAAGTTTTCATTCACAGGTTCTGATGTTGGTTGTACTACAAAGACATCTCGTCCTCGAACGGTTTCATCAATTTTTACAAAGACCTCTCCATCTTTGAAACGAACTACTTCAGCTTTCCCTAGTTCCATTCCATACTTTTCAGCAATTTTTTGAGCTAACTCCTTGTTTGATGTTCCAGCGAAAATTTTAACGCTATCTACCATTCTTCTTCCTCCATTCATTTTTTATAATTTGTTTATTTCTTTCCACTGCCAAAGCATTTTCCGGAACATCCTTTGTAATAACAGAGCCTGCTCCAATCAACGCATTTTCCCCAATATTTACTGGAGCTACCAACATACTATCACTTCCGATAAATACATCTTTCCCGATATTTGTAGGAAATTTATTCACACCGTCATAATTACAGGTAATCGTTCCTGCTCCAATATTGGTTCTCTCCCCAACATGAGCGTCCCCTAAATATGTTAAATGTCCAGCCTTTACTCCTTCTTCTAAAACTGATTTTTTCACTTCTACAAAGTTTCCAATATGGACTTTCTTCTTTAAATGTGCTTTTGGACGAAGATGAGCAAAAGGTCCCATAGTCACTCCATCTTCTAAAATACTTTCTTCTATCACAGAGCTTTCTACAACAATATTATCTCCTAATTGACTATCTATAATTCTAGTATTTCCTAAGATTTCACATTTTTTCCCAATAATTGTTTTCCCTTGTAATATTACAGTAGGTGCCAAAACAGTATCTTGCCCTATCTTCACATCTTCTTCTACATAGGTAATAGAAGGATCTAACAAGATAACTCCATCTTCCATCAATTGTTTATTTTTTCTTTGTCGTAATACTTGATTTGCCTCTGCTAATTCTACTTTGGAATTCACCCCTAAAATTTCTTGTGAGTCCTTCAATTCATACGACAATACCGTCTTTCCTTCCATGGCTTGGATCGACAAAACATCCGTTAAGTAATATTCTCCCTTTTCATTCTTATTATTGATTTGGGAAAGAGCTTTCCATAATTCTTGAGAATCAAAACAATAGACCCCAGCATTTACTTCCTGAATTTTCTTTTGTTCTTCTGTCGCTTCTTTCTCTTCTACAATCCCTAAAACTTTTCCCTCTTTTTTCAAAATTCTTCCATAACCAAAGGGATTTTCATAAATAGCTGTCAATACTGTAGTTACTGCTTTTTGTTCCTTATGATATTGATATAATTTTTGTAAAGTTTCTTCTCGCAGTAAAGGAGTATCTCCATAAAGAACCATAATATCTCCATGATAATCTTTTAACTTTTCTTTTGCTTGTAAAATAGCATGTCCTGTTCCTAATTGCTCTTCTTGAACCACATAACTACAATTCTCCAAAGTCGATAGAATTTCCTCTCTTTTATATCCTAAAATCAAGATATTTTCTTCTGGTTGCAAAAAATTGACAACATCTAAAATTTTATGTAACATCGGCTTCCCATTCACCTTATGTAAAACCTTAGGAAGATCCGACTTCATTCTTGTCCCTTTTCCAGCAGCCAAAATTAAAGTTTTTAAACTCATTTCTGTCCCCTTTTTTCTAAAATTCCAAAATCATTATATCATACTGTATAGCTTTTTTCAATTTTATCATAGGCTTCGTTGATTGCTTTTAATTGCTCCTCATGAAATTTCTTCTCAGTCTCAGAAGCAGTTGCAAAACGGTCCGGATGATGTTCCTTTACTTTTTTTAAATATGCCTTTTTAATATCCTCTTTACTAGCCCCTTCAACAACTCCTAATATAGCGTAGTATTTTGATAAATCTTCTACATAACTACCATAAGAATTTCCATAATGATTTCCTGAATAATTTCCTTGATACTGTCCTTTATATTGTCCACCACTTGCTCTACGGAAAAAATCTTCAAAATCTTGTTGACTATATGTCCTATAAGTATACCGCGTTCTTCTTTGTGTTTTAGGTTTCATGCTTCTTGTAATATAGTTAATACCAATAATTGCCAAGATAATCCAAAAAAACTTTATTGTAAACCAACCTAAAAAAAATAAAATCAAACCAAAAATTAGCAATCCGGAAAGTCCTTGTATTCTTCCGGAAAATGCTAAAATTGCAATGATCAAAATTACAACTAATAATCCATCACTCATATTTTACTATATCTCCTCCCTGCTCATTGTGACAAGGCATCTATTTTTTTCTTTATCTTCTTATCTCGGGGATCTATCTCATAAGCAAGAATGTACTCTTCCAAGGCTTTTTCTTTTTGTCCCATTTTCTCATATTTTTTTGCAAAGTCCACATGTGCCCCATAAATATCAAAATCTAAAAAGATTGCTAGCTCATAACACCAAGTTGCTTCTTTTATTTTTCCCAATCGAGAATAGCTATTTCCCAATAAAAAGTAAATAAATGGAGAATTTGGACTCAAATCAACTGATTTCTCAAAATATGGAATCGCTTTCTTATATTTTTCTTGTTCATAATATACATAAGCTAAAAAGCCAGGCCAATTTCCGTTTGTAGCATCTAAGGTCATCAATTTCTCAAAAAAATAAATAGCTGTATCATAATCTTTTTTAAAGAAACATAAAGATGCTAATTTTGCCATCGAGGAAATTATATTAACTTTTCCTAGAAGCTTCATTCGTAAGTTTGCTTCATAATCTTCTAGTTCTTGCTCTGTATATTTACTTAAAAACTTTACTTTCAATAGGTCTGTATTTAACATTTCTGCAATATCCTCCTTATTGATAATAAAAAAAGAATGAACTTTCTTTTATTATAACATACTCATATTGAAAAAAATAGAGAAAAGTAAAGTATTTTTGATGGAAACATTATCTATTATTCTATACAATAAAATAATAACAAAATTATATTATTTAGGAGGAAATTATGCCAAAAAGAAGAAATAACTACTATGAAAAAAACAAATTTGATTGCTGTGAGAAAAGATTGAAACTTTACTTACCAAAAAGTATTTCAAATGTAAAAGAAAGCCTAGGTGATAATTATGGTAATTTGATAAAAAATTCCAAAAAATAAAAAAATGGCGCTTCCTAATGGACTCGAACC
>UMHQ01029328.1_pt1 | contig 57275 bp, 72 predicted proteins | sample 1965531 | NCBI WGS metagenome assembly UMHQ01 (sample SAMEA4836098, study PRJEB28245) | human gut metagenome | biome: gut microbiome; material: fecal sample | place: Denmark | collected 2008 | reverse complement strand
CCATAAGCGCGTTTCTTTGGGGCTCCACCCCGTTTCTTTGCGCGCGAGCAAAGAAATGGGGTGGAATGGGCAGGGCCAGCGCGGTCTATTGCCCAATAAAACGGCGCACACGTGTAAAGCGAAAGACAAGGCGGCCTCGTCATTGCACTTTCTGCGTGTGCGCCGATACGTTGGGAGGGGGTTGATGGCCCCTGCTGCTTTTCTACCCCATTTCTTTGGTGCTTGCCCAAAGAAACGGTGTCGAGCCGCCAAAGAAAAGCGCTTTTTTTGCCCCGGCGGCTCCACCATTCGCGTGAGCGCTGCCAGTCGGTAGACGAGACGTTCCTCGCCCGACTTGGGGAGGGGGCTGGTGCGGGTCGGGGGTGGGTGCGGGTGCATGGAAATGTGGGGCTTTGCCTCTTCCCTGTTTGTGCTGCTTAAAAAAGGGGAAACCCCTTGGCGGGGTTTCCCCTTGGACGAAGTTTTTTGGTTTACATAATAATGCACTTTTTCGGGCAGACGTCGTGACAGGTGCCGCAGGCGATGCATTTGTCCTCGTCGAGGGTCCAGGTCTTGGCGGCGCGGTCCACGGTGAGGGCGCCGGCGGGGCACTTTTTGGCGCAGAGCGTGCAGTACACGCACTTGGCCGGGTCGTTTACCGGCAGGCCGTCGTCTCGGGGCTTGGGGCCCTCAGGTGCGGGCTCCTCGCCGCAGGCGGCTGGAGGCGCTTTCTTTACCGGCTTCTTCTTCAGGTACGTGCCGGTCACGACCAGGTCGTCCTCGCAGCGCGCCACCATGTGGTAGTCCTGCGTCAGCTCTATGGCCTTTTTCACGCAGAAGTCGGCGCAGGTGTTGCAGAAGGTGCAGGAGCCGAGGAAGAACTTCCGCGTCACGAGCAGGCCCTCCTCCGTCTCGACCGAGGTCGTGGAGATGGCGCCGCCCGCGCAGACGCGCTCGCACATGCCGCAGCTGATGCACTTATCGGCGTGGAACACGATGCGGCCCCGGTAGCCGACGGGCGCCTCCTTCGGCGTGAAGGGGTAGCCCTCGGTGCTCGGTTTGGAGAACAGGCCGGTCACGGCCTCCTTCAGAAAGGGTATCATTCCTTGGCCCCCCTTTTCTCCTTGAGTATCTGCGTCGCCAGCGCCAGGCCGTCGATGATAGCCTCCGGCTTCGGGGCACAGCCGGCGATGGACACGTCGATGTCCACGTACTTATCCAGCGGGCCCACGACCGAATAGCTGCCCTTGAACACGTTGCACGAGCGCGGGCAGCTGCCCAGGGTCACGATGACCTTCGGGTCCGGGACCTGCTCTATCGTGCGCAGCACGCGGTCCTTGGACTGGGCGGTGACGGGGCCGGAGACGACGACTATGTCCGCGTGCCGCGGCGTGCCCGCCAGCTTGAAGCCCAGGCGCTCTGCGTCGTACCTCGGGGTCAGCACGGCGACGAGCTCTATGTCGCAGCCGTTGCAGCTGCCCGCGTTGATGTGGAACAGCCAGGGGGATTTGGCCGCGGAATTGTCTATGAGTTTTTTGAACATCCTTCCGCCTCCTTACACAAACCACACGAGGATGAGGCTCACGAGCGCAAGGCCGCTGACCACCGTCCAGAAGAACTTGAAGAGCTGCTCCACGCGGAAGCGGGCCATGACGGCGTGGGTCAGCGTCATGCTCACGACGGTGACCACCGTGCAGAACACCAGCGCGACGATGACGTCGAGCCAGAGCATTCCCGTGGTCACGCCGCCGAGGAAGAGCGCGGTGAAGAGCGCCGTCATGATGAACATCTTGATGCAGTGCGAGAGCTTGAACACCGCGAGCGGCGCGCCGCTGTACTCTACCAGCGGGCCCTCGCAGATCTCGGTCTCGGCCTCACCCACGTCGAAGGGGTGGGCCCCGACCTCGCAGGGGATGACCAGCAGCATCGCCGCCGCGGCGGGGATGAGCCGCCAGTCGAGGAGGAACGGCCCGGTGAGCTGCTGGATGACGCTTATCTGCTCCATTGAGAAGGTGACGTAGCCGTAGCCCGCCGCGCGGCCCACAGCCAGCAGCACGAGGATGAGCGGCAGCTCGTAGCTCATGATGGCGACCATGGAGCGTGAGACGCCGACGCCCGCGAAGGGCGAGCCCGAGGCCGCGCCGCCGAAGATGATAGCGAGCGAGGGTATGGCGAGCAGGTAGAGGATGACCACCGTGTCCGCCGTGCCGCCGAATGCCTGAAGGCCGCCGAGCGGGATGAAGAGCGCCGTCACGATGAGGCTCACGAGGCCGACGTACGGGGCCGCGAGGAAGGTCAGCCGCGCCGCGTTCGCCGGGACGATGGTCTCCTTGCCCAGCAGCTTGAAGAAGTCATAGGTAGGCTGCAATATGGGCGGGCCGACGCGCTTCTGCATCCGGGCGAGGAGCTTCCTGTCCACGCCCGCGAGCCAGAGCCCGAACACGGAGGCGAACAAAAGTCCGGGGAAAATGAGGATATAGACCGCTTTTATCAGTATTTCCATCTCTCGTCACCCCCTTACATGAACGCGAAGCAGTACAGGACTATCACCGCGAGCGCCGTCACGCCCCAGAGGACGTAGTCGTTGGTGACGCCGCTGTGCGCCCTGGACATGAAGCCGAGGTAACCGCGCAGATTGTGCTTGAAGCCCCAGAAGAGGTCGCCGCCCGCGACGTGGGAGTACTCGGGCACCTCGCCGCCGAAGAACACGGCGTGCTTGCTGTCCGCCTCACAGCTGACCGGGCCGCGGTCGCGCTTGAAGATGACTGTGACCAGGAACACGGCGGCGAGCACGACGACGAAGAGGATGAGCCAGTTCACAGGGCTCCACGCGCCTATGGACATGAGCTGCGGGCTTGCGAGATAGCCGGTGTCCGTGATGTTGGCGGCGGCGTAGCCCTCGCCCATGGCGGCATCTATGTAGCCGGGGAAGTTGATGACGGCGCCGGTGGCGGGGCCGATGATGTACTTTATCATGGTGTTCGGCGCGACGCCCGTGAACACGCAGAGCGCCGCCATTATCCACATCGGTATGCGCATGGAGAGCGGCGTCTCCTTAACGTTCTCGAGCTCGAGCGGGAGCTGGCCGAAGAACACGGACTGGCCGACCTTGATGAAGGACGCGAGCGTCAGCACGCTGGTCACGACGCAGACGACGGTGACGAGGGCGTAGCCGATGCTGCCTGTCTCTGCGGCCTTTTCAAAGGTGGCCTGATAGATGAGCCACTTGGAGTAGAAGCCGTTGAAGGGCGGGATGCCGCTGATGGAGAACGCGCCGATGAGGAAGAGCGCCGCGGTTTGGGGCATCTTCCGCGCCAGGCCGCCGAGCTTTTCGAGGTAGGTGGTGCCCGTGGCGTAGAGCACGGCGCCGGCGGTGAGGAACAGCAGGCCCTTGAAGAGCGTGTGGTTTATGGCGTGGTAGAGGCCGCCTGCGATGCCGAGCGCGGTGCACAGGCCGAGGCTCGTGAGGATGTAGCCTATCTGCGAGATGCTGTGGAAGGCCAGCAGGCGCTTGAAGTCGTGCTGGTTGAGGGCCATGGTCACGCAGACGAACATGGATAGGCAGCCTATGAGCACAAGGCCGGTCTGCATGGCGGGCAGGCCCATGCTGCGGAAGAGGAAGTAGCTCACGCGGATGATGCCGTAGACGCCGGTCTTGGTGAACACGCCGGAGATAAGCACGGAGACCGAGCTCGGGGCTGCGCCGTGGGCGTCTGCGGCTATGGGGTGGAAGGGGAACATGAAGCTCTTGCAGCCGAAGCCGGTGAAGAGCAGAGCAAAGGCGAGGATCATCGTCGGGTTCATCCGCCCCGGCAGCAGCGCCGATATCTGCGCGAGGTTCAGCGTGTGGCACTGGGCGTACACCAGCGCGGTGCCGAGCAGCACGCAGGTGGAGCCGATGGAGCCGACGACGAGGTACTTGAAGGCCGCCTCGCGCGCGTTGGGGTTCCAGCTGCGGAAGGCCGTGAGGCCCACGGCGGCGAAGGTCATGACCTCCAGCATGACGTAGATGTTGAAGAGGTCGCCCGAGAGGACGATGCCCATGACGCCGCCCGCGAGCATGAGATAGAGCGTGAAGTAGCCGCCGCGCGCGTCGTCCTGCTTCATGTACCGGTACGAGTAGAAGCAGGAGCAGGCCACGGCGATGGCGACGAGCAGGCCGAAGAACAGGCTCAGCGCGTCCACCTCTATGGCGATGCCGATGGCGTAGCCGTTCACCGGCTCCCAGTTGCCCATCCAGTAGACGATTATCTCCCCGTCCACCATGACGGGCTTTATGAGCAACGCCAGCAGCGCCAGCGCTATGAGCACGGCGGCGCCGGCGATGACGTTGCGGAGCTTTTCCCTCTTGCCCGCGAGGGTCACGAGGAACGCGCTGACGAAGAGCGTCATTATGGCCAGCACGGGGAAGTGCATATAGACGTCGTATGTCATCCGTGCAGCCTCCTTATCTCACGCGCGTCGAGCGTGCCGTATTCCTTGTAGATGCGCACGCAGAGCGCGAGGGCCATGGCCGTGACGCAGGCGCCGATGACTATGCTCGTCAGCGTCAGGGCCTGGGGGATGGGGTCGACGAAGTACATGCCGCTTTTGAGCTCGCCGAAGGTGAAGATGGGCGCGGTGCCGCCCTCGTTGAAGCCGACGGAGACTATCATGAGGTTCAGACCGTAGTCGACGAGGCCCATGCCGACGACGATCTTGATTATGTCGTGCTTCATGACCATGGCGTAGAAGCCGATGACCACGAGGGCGACAGCTCCGATGTAGTTTGCCAGCATCATTTGCCCGTCCCCCCTTTCTCGTGTTCGGTGGTGGGTATGGTGCCGTCGTGCTCGTGGCTCTCGTCCGTGCCGAGCAGGTAGATGACGAGCAGCAGCAGGAAGCCCACGCCCGTGAGCACCTTGAAGCCGACGGCGTAGTTCATGAGCGCTATCGTGCCCGAGCTCCAGAGGTCGCCGATATTGCCGCTGTTCCAGAGGATGTTGCGGCAGAAGTTGTAACCCGCGAAGATGCCGAGCAGGGCGAAGAGCACGTAGGCGATGGCGCCCACGGCCTCGAACTTGTGCATGCGCTCCATGTTTATGGCGGTGGCTATGCCCCTGAAGCCGTAGCCGAGGTAGAGCAGCAGCACGCCGCTCGCGGCGAGGACGCCGCCCTGGAAGCCGCCGCCGGGGCTGATGTTGCCGTGGAGGATGACGTAAAAGCCCAGCACGAGCGCTATGGGCAGGTAGCTGTCCGCGAGGGAGCGGACTATGAGGTCGTCGCGCTTCCACTTTTTATTCATCGCCGCCGCCCTCCCATCTCTTGCGCTGGCGGCGGAGTATTACCGTCGCACCGGTTATGGCGATGAGCAGTACGAAGCTCTCGCCCAGGGTGTCGTAGCCGCGGAAGTCGAACACCACGGCGGTGACGTTGTTGACAGCCTGGGTCTTGGCGAGGTTCTCCTGGACTATTATGCTCGCCGCGCCGTCCGGGTCGGAGACGTCGTAGTTCTCCGGGTCCTGCTGGAGGGCATACACGTCGGTGCCGCGGCCGTCGTAGGTCACGGGTATCTCGCTTTGCATATACGTCACGGCTATGACGCCGGCGACGAGGATGACGAGGAGCGAGACCGTCAGAACGAGCTTTTTCATTTCTCATCCTCCCCCTTTCCGCCGGTCTTGCGCAGCGCCACGACGAAGATGATGGTCGTGAGCACGACGCCGACCGCCGCCTCCGCTATCGCGACGTCCGGGGCCTGGAGCATGATGAACTCCAGCGAGACGAAGGCACCGCAGGCCGCGAGGCAGATGATGCTCGAGAGCGTGCGCTTTGCCGTGACGGTTAGCACGGCGCAGACGACTATCCCGAGGACTATGAGCGTGTTGAGGACGTAAACGGGTGTTATCATGCCTCCTCAGCCTCCTTTTCAGCGGCCTCGGGCTCGGCGCAGGCGTCCGGCTCCGCGAGGTCGTCCACGGCCAGAGCGCGCTTTGGCCTTATGCCTATCCTGTACGCCGCGCGGGCCATGGCGTGGCCGCCGACGGGGTTCGCCAGCACGGTCAGCACGCCGATGACGAGCACCTTTGCCGCGCTGCCCCAGCTGTGCATGACGAAGATGAAGTACAGCAGCGCGCCTATCAGCGTCAGCAGCACGCCGAGGGTGGTGACGTTCGTCGAGCTCTGCATGCGCGAGAAGGTGTCCGGCATGCGCACGACGCCCACAGCGCCCGCAAAGGCGAAGAAGCAGCCGCCGACGATGAAGATGTCGATTATCACTCTGAGCACAATGTTCATAGCGTGCCCTCCAGATACTTGCCGATGAGCACCTGGCTCAAAAAGCCCAGTATGGCCGTCACGATGGCGATGTCGAGGTAGATGCCGCGGCCGGAGTACATGGCCACCAGCACCAGGGCCATGTCGGTCATGACGTCCACGCAGTCGCCCGCCGTGACCCGGTCCGGGGCCGTGGGGCCCTTTATGAGCCGCCAGATGACGATGAAGCAGCAGAGGACGTAGAAAATGGCAAAGTATATGAGCTCTATCATTTCCATATCCTCCTTACCCATTTTTCCATGCGGCCCTTAATCATCTCGCCCGCCGCCGTGCGCTCGGTCTCCTGGACGTCTATCCAGTGGATGTAGTACCAGGTCTGGCCGCCGCTCTCGTCTATGTCCATGGTGATGGTGCCGGGGGTGAGGGTGATGGAGTTTGCGAGCATGGTCTTGCCGTATTCGGTCGGCACGTCCACGGGCACGCGGACGATGCCGGGGTTGATGCGCAGCTTAGGCGAGAGAGCGCGCCGGGCCATGTCCCAGTTGGCCTTTATGAGCTCCCAGGGGAAGATCGCTATGCAGTACCAGATGAGGACGAAAAGCCGCTTGCCGAAGAACATGCCGGGGCCCTCGTGCACGAACCAGCGCGCCGAGAAGAGCGCCACGCCCGCCGAGACCACGGCGCCCGCGACAAGCTCCTGCCAGGCGAAAGAGCCCGTCAGCAGTATCCAGAAGAAACAGCACAGCACGAACGTGGCGAACCACGCGCCGAACGTCGTCTTACGCTTTGCCTCCAAGTTGACACCTCCTGTTTCACTCAACTTCAATTGAATCTATATAGAACTCCCTGCCCTGTGTGAGGCGGAAGCCCCAGCCCCCGCAGCGGGGGCACTCTGCGCCGTGGGCCTCGCCGGAATAGCCGCAGTCCGGGCACTCTATGGCGGCGGGGATGACCCGCGTCTCGAGCCGCGCCCCCTCGGCCACGCTGCCGCGCGCCGCCGCGGGGAAGAACTCGAACATGCACCCGGGCACTATGCCGCTGACCGCACCTACCGCGAGATTTATGCTCCGCACCCGGCGAAAGCCGCGCTCGGCGGCCTCCCGCTCGCAGAGGGCCACGACGCTCTGCATTACCGCAAGCTCGTGCATATCAGCGGTCCAGGCAGGAAAAGCAGGGGTCTATGCTCGCGATGATGAGTCCAGCGTCCGCCACCGTGTTGCCCCGGAGCATGTGCGGCACCGTGGGCGTGTTCTTGTAGCTCGGCACGTGGATGCTCACGCGCTGGTTCATCTGCCCGCCGTTGCCCGCGACCTTGTGCGAGAGCTGCCCGCGCGGGGCCTCGTGCCTCGCCACGAACTCGCCCTCTTTTATCTTCGGTATCTTGTTGCCGAGGTTTATCGGGCCGGCCGGCAGGTTCTCCAGCGCCTGGCGGAGTATCTTCACGCTCTCATAGCACTCGAGCAGCCTCACCACCACGCGCGCGAACACGTCGCAGCTGTCGCAGGTCGGCACGTCGAACTCGAAGTCGTCATAGGACGAGTACGGCGCGTCGCGGCGGACGTCTATCTTTACGCCCGAGGCCCTCGCGTGCGGGCCGACGGCGCCCATGCGGATGGCGTCCTCGGTTGACATAACTCCGACGCCCTTGGTGCGCATGGCAATGGTCTTGTCGTTCAGGCTGATGTCCACTATCCTGTCCACGATGGGGCCGACCTTGTCGAGCTTGGCGAGCATGTCGCGCCGGAGCTCGTCGGAGATGTCGCGCCTTGCGCCGCCGATGGTGACCATGCCGTAGTTCACGCGGTTGCCGGTGAAGGTCTCCAGCATATCCATGATGAGCTCGCGCACGTCCCAGGTGTGCATGAACATGCTGTCGTGGCCGATGATGTGGAAGGCGATGCCCGCCCAGAGCAGGTGCGAGTGCAGCCGCTCCAGCTCCGCCGTGATGACGCGGATATACTCTCCCCTCTTCGGCACCTCCACGCCGTTTATGCCCTCCACGGCCATGGCGTAGGTGAAGGCGTGCGAGTGCGAGCAGATGCCGCAGACGCGCTCCACCAGCACCAGCGTCTGGATGGCGTTGCGCTCCGTGGCCAGCTTCTCTATGCCGCGGTGGTTGTAGCCGACGAACACCTCGGCGTCCTTTATGACCTCGCCCTCGGTGTAGAGCTTGGCGTGTACCGGCTCCTCAAGCGCGGGATGGTACGGACCTATCGGTACGATATAGCTCATGCGTCCTCACTCCCCTTCTCCATTTGCTCCACGCGCTTCTCCCGGAGCTCCGAGAGCGGCGTGACCAGGATGTGGCCCTTGCCCTGGGTCTCGAGCATATCCTCCGGCAGAAACAGCCGTTTCGACGTGTCGAGCCCCTCGAATTCCAGGCCCATCAACTCATGCAGCTCGCATTCCGGCCAGCGCGCGGCCTCGTCATAGATGTCCGAGATCGAAGGCAGCGTCGTCTCGCCGAGGACGTAGTAGCTCTCCACCGCCGGGTCCACCGCGTAGTCGTAGCTCACGCGGACCTGGCCGTCCGGCTCCACCTGGCCGTGTATCATCACAAGCCACCGGCCCTCGTGCCGCATCCGCAGAGCCGTGGGGACGATGTCCGCCTTCGTGATCTGGGTCATCCTGTATTCCTGCATCTTTTCCACCTCTTTGTTCTCAAAAATTGACATATATTTGACAAATTGCGGGCTAACATATGCGCGGGAGCTGTGCGCCGGAGAGCTTCTGCAATATCCGGCCTCCCCCCGCGCGGGTGCGGAGTACCACTTTTCCGGGCCGCTCGGCAGTCACGCGGCCTATTATCGCGGCGTTTTCGCCCTCCGGGCGGCTGCGGAGCGTCGCCAGCGCCGCCTCGGCGTCCTCGGGCGCCACGACGGCGAGCATTTTGCCCTCGTTGGCGCAGTAGAGCGGGTCAAGCCCCAGGAGCGCACAGGCCGCGGCCACGTCCCGCCGGACGGGTATCGCCTCCTCGTCGAGCTCTATGCCGAGAGCGGCGCTCTCCGCAAACTCGCAGAGCGTCGTCGCCGCGCCGCCGCGCGTCGGGTCGCGCAGCACGCGCACGGCCGCCCCGCTCCCCAGCAGGGCCGAGGCGAGCCCGTTCAGCGCCGCGCAGTCGGACCTCAGCTCACCTTCGAGCAGGCCGTCGCGCGCGAGCATTACCGCCGCGCCGTGGTCGCCCGCCGTGCCCGAGATGAGCACCGCGTCGCCCGGGCGCATCTTGTCCGGGCCGAGGCCGGGGTACTTCACGAGACCTATGCCGGATGTTGTTATGTAAACCCCATCCCCTCTGCCCCGCTCGACCACCTTGGTGTCGCCGGTGACTACGGCGACGCCCGCGCCCTCCGCCGCGGCCTTTATCGAGGCGACGATGCGGCGCAGGTCGGCGGTGGGCAGGCCCTCTTCGATGATGAGGGCAAGGCTGAGGTATTTCGGTTCCGCGCCGCACATGGCGAGGTCGTTCACCGTGCCGCAGACGCTGAGCTTGCCTATGTCCCCGCCCGGGAAGAAGAGCGGGCTGACGACAAAGCTGTCCGTCGAAAAGGCGAGGGCGCCGTCCAATATCGCCCCGTCGCCGAGGGCGTTGAGCTCGCTGTTGCCGAGCGCGGGGAGGATCAGCTCATCTATGAGGGCGGCCGTCTTTTTGCCGCCGCTGCCGTAGTCGAGGGTTATTATATCGTCCATATCAGCACTCCCGATATTTGTACGCTGCGGCACAGGCGCCCTCCGAGGACACCATGCAGGGCCCGACGGGGTCCTCCGGCGTGCACATTTTTCCAAAGAGCGGGCAGCCCTCCGGGGGCATCCGGCCCGTTATGACCTCGCCGCAGCGGCAGGCCGTGGGAGGGGCCCCTTTGCCAATTTCTATGCCGAGCTTTTTCACGGCGTCGTAGTCCGAAAGCTCCGGCGCGAAGGCGAGGCCGCTCGCCTCTATCTCGCCGAGGCCGCGCCAGGAGGCCCGGACGGGCACGAAGGCCCGGCGGAGCATCTCCTGCGCCAGGGCGTTCCCGCCGGGGCTAACCGCGCGGGAGTATTCGTTCACGAGACCGGGTTTTCCGTCCGCGAGCATGCGCAGCAGTTCGTAGACCGAGAGCAGTATGTCCTCCGGCTCAAAGCCCGCGACGACGGCGGGCAGGCCGTATTCCCCGGGCAGAAACCTGAAGTGCTCCGCACCGGTAATGACCGCGACGTGGCCCGGGCAGAGGAAGCCCTGCACGTCAAAGCCCTCGGAGCCGATGAGCGCTCTTAGCGCCGGTTCGACCAGGCGCAGCATTGTGAACACGGAGTAGTTTTTGACCCCCTGCTCCCTGGCAGCGAGGGCGCTGGCCGCCGTGCCGGGGGCCGTGGTCTCAAAGCCGACGCCGAGGAACACCACCTCGCGCTCCGGGTGCCGCTTTGCGAGCTCCACGGCGTCCATTGGCGAGTACACCAGCTCCACGGAGCCGCCGCGCGCCCTGCGGTGGGCGAGGTCGTCGCCCCGCCTCGAGCCGGGGACGCGGAGCATGTCGCCGTAGCTCGCCACGGTGACACCGGGCCTCGAGGCCAGCTCCAGCGCCGCGTCCATCAGCTCCGGCGGCGTCACGCAGACCGGGCAGCCGGGGCCCGAGACCAGCTCCACGCCCTCCGGCAGCAGCCGCTTGAGCCCCGCGCGGGCTATGGCCATCGTGTGCGTGCCGCAGACCTCCATGAGCCGGACGCGCTGGGGCGGGAGGGCGTTTATCCTCTCGAGTATCTCAGCGGAGCGCATTTTCGACCTCCGCCCACTCCGCAATGTCCTCGAGCGCCTGCTGCTCCGGCAGCCGCTCTATGGCAAAGCCCGCGTGGACGATGACGTATTCGCCCAGCTTCGGCTCCTTTATGAAGTCCAGCCTCATCCGCCGGCGCAGGCCCTCCACCTCGCCGACGGCGTTCAGACCGTCTATTTCAACTATCTTCAGCGGTACCGCCAGACACATAACTTGCCTCCAGGATCATCAACTGTCCGAGCGCCACGCCCTCGTCGTTGGGCGACACCCGGCTGTGCGTGTACACCTCGAGCCCCGCCGCCTTCAGCGCGCGCGGCAGGCGCTCCATGAGATACATATTCTGAAACACCCCGCCCGAGAGCACCACGCGGCGAAGCCCGGTCTGCTCCGCCGCCGCGCGGCACTGTGCCGCCACCATGCTCACGAGCGTGTTCATAAACTTTGCCGCGACCGTCCCCGGCGCCTCGCCCAAGGCGGCGATCTGCCTTATCATCGGCCGCCAGTCAAAGACATTGTCCTCGAAGGCGAGGTCGTACTCCCCGAGCTCGGCCTCGTCCGCCGCGGCCTCGAGTAGGACGGCGCCCTGGCCCTCGTAGCTGCTCTCCGCGCGCATGCCCGCGAGGGCGCAGACCCCGTCGAAGAGGCGGCCCATGCCGGAGCTCTTCGGGCAGGAGACGCCCCGCTCCAGCATCCGGCGCAGCAGGGGATCCTCCCCCGCGAGGCCGGATTCAAACCTCAGCGCCTCGGCGATGCGCCGTATCTCCAGCACCGCGAGGTCCCCGCCCGGGAGCGGGATGGGCCTTATCGAGCCGAGCCGCTCAAAGCCCCGCGCGCCGCCCGCGAGCAGTTCCCCGCCCCAGGTCGCGCCGTCTGTACCATAGCCCGTGCCGTCCCAGATGAGGCCCAGGCACTCGCCCTCCAGGCAGTTGTCCGCCATGCAGGAGACCATGTGCGCGTGGTGGTGCTGCACTCTCAGGAGCGGGATGCCCCGCTTTGCCGCCAGCTCCTCCGCCGCGGCGGTGGAGAGATAGTCCGGGTGCATGTCGCAGGCCACGGCCCGGGGCTCGAAGTCGAAGAGCCGCGCGAAGTGGCGCAGCTGCTCCTCATAGCAGTCGAGCGTCTCCAGATTCTTGAGGTCGCCTATGTGCTGGCTCGGGAAGGCGTGGCCGTTCTTCGCAAGGCAGAAGCCCGCCTTCTGCTCCGCCCCGCAGGCGAGCAGCCCTTCAGCGAGGTGCTTCACTGAAATCGGATACGGCACGTAGCCGCGCGAGCGCCGGACGGGGTAGTCCCGGCCCTCGTATATGCGTATGAGCGAGTCGTCGCAGCGCGTGAGTATCTCGCGGTCGTGCAGCAGAAAGCCGTCCGCGATGCCTCGGAGCTTTTCCAGCGCCTCGGCATTTTTATATACAATAGGTGTGTCGGAGAGGTTCGCGCTTGTCATCACGAGGCAGTCGAGGTCCTCGTCCAGGAGCAGGACGTGCAGCGGCGTATACGGCAGCATGACGCCGATGGAGTTGTTCTCGCTCAGGTGCATGTATGTGCCCCGGGCGCGCTTTTTGAGCAGCACGATGGGCTTACGGAAGGACGTCAGCGCCCGCTCCTCGGCCTCCGAGAGCTCGCAGAGCCGCCTTGCGGCGGCGGCGTCCCGGCACATCACGGCGAAGGGCTTTTCGTCCCTGTGCTTGCGCCGCCGGAGCCGCGCCACGGCCTGAGTGTCCTCCGCGAGGCAGGCGAGGTGCATCCCGCCCAGGCCCTTGATGCAGAGGATGCCGCCCGATTTTATGAGGCTCCGCGCCGCCTCGATGCCGTCGCCCGGCAGCCGGCGGCCCTCTCCGTCCAGGAAGAAGGTCTTCGGCCCGCAGACGGGGCAGCAGTTCGGCTGCGCGTGGTAGCGCCGGTTTTCAATGTCCTCAAACTCTGCCTCGCAGTCCGGGCACATCGGAAACTCCGACATGGAGGTGTACGCCCGGTCATAGGGGACGGATTTAATAATCGTGAATCTCGGTCCGCAGTTGGTGCAGTTTATGAAGGGGTAGCGATACCTCCGGTCGGCGGGGTCGAGCAGCTCGCGCAGGCAGTCCGGGCAGATGCCCGCGTCCGGCGAAATGAGCGTCCGCATCCGCTCACCGCGCTCGCTCGGGATGATGCGGAACCCCTCAAAGTGCTCTCCCCCCTGCACGGGGCGGGCCTCCACGGACTCGATGAGCGCCAGCGGCGGAGCGTCCTCCCTCAGCGCGGCCAGAAACGCCTCAAGCGCCGGCTCCTCTCCCTCGAGCTCGAGCCCGGCGCCGTCTGCGGTGTTCCGCACCCAGCCCGACAGGCCGTGCTCCTTCACCAGCCTGTGCACGAACGGACGGAACCCAACTCCCTGTACTATTCCGCGGACCTCTATCTGCAGCTTTGTCAATTTTCCCCCAATAGTGTTAATAACTTCACATTTATGGCGATAAACGCCTCACATCCTGTTTTGATTCTAACATCAGGCATACTATTTGTCAACAAATTAACGTCTTCGGCAATGGTTGTTATTGCGGCCCTGATGTGTTAAAATTGTACAAAACCTTTCTGGGAGGTATGCCTCACATGGCTGAATCAAAAGTATATTTCTCCGACATGCGAGCCCATGGGCATAGCCTGCTCGTCAAGCTGCGCCGCCTCATGAAGGCCGCTGGCTTTGAGAGCATCGACTTTGACGGCAAGTTCGTCGCCGTCAAGATGCACTTCGGCGAGCCGGGCAACCTCGCCTTCCTGCGCCCGAACTGGGCCGCCACAGTCTGCGACTATGTCAAGGAGCTGGGCGGCAAGCCCTTCCTCACCGACTGCAACACGCTCTACATCGGCGGGCGCAAAAATGCGCTCGACCATCTCGACAGCGCATACCGCAACGGCTTCAACCCCCTCCAGACCGGCGTGCACTCCATCATCGCCGACGGCCTGAAGGGCACGGACGAGGCGCTCATCCCCGTGGAGGGCGGCGAGTATGTCAAGGAGGCCAAGATAGGCCAGGCGCTGGCTGACGCGGACATCATCATCTCCCTCTCCCACTTCAAGGGCCATGAGCTGACCGGCTTCGGCGGAGCGCTCAAGAACCTCGGCATGGGCGGCGGCTCCAGGGCCGGCAAGATGGAGATGCACTCCGCGGGCAAGCCCTTTGTCAAGCAGAAGTACTGCATCGGCTGCGGCGCCTGCCAGCGCATCTGCGCCCACGGCGCGCCCATCATCGAAAACGGCAAGTGCCACATCGACCACGACCGCTGCGTCGGCTGCGGCCGCTGCATAGGCGTATGTCCCAAGGACGCCGTCCGCCCCGCACACGACGAGGCCAACGACATCCTCAACTGCAAGATCGCCGAGTACGCCAAGGCCGTCTGCCAGGGCAAGCCTAACTTCCACATCTCCCTCGCGATAGACATCTCCCCCTACTGCGACTGCCACTTTGAGAACGACGCCGCCGTGGTGCCAGATGTGGGCATGTTCGCCTCCTTCGACCCCGTGGCGATAGACATGGCCTGCGCGGACGCGGTGAACGCCCAGCCGCCCGTGGCCAACAGCATGCTGGGCGAGGCCGAGCACACCCACCACGACCACTTCACCGACATCTCCCCCGACACCGACTGGCGCTCCCAGGTCGAGCACGCCGAGAAGATCGGCCTCGGCAGCCGTAAGTACGAGCTTGTGAGGGTCTGAGACAAAAAAAGGGCCGCGCCGCCAAAAAATGTGTTGACAACCTGGCCAATGTCGGGTATAATTCACTTTGCCTTTTGGCGGCGTAGCTCAGTTGGCCAGAGCATCCGGTTCATACCCGGAGTGTCACCGGTTCGAATCCAGTCGCCGCTACCACCGGGGCGCCTCTGGCGCCCCGGAGCCTTATGGCCCGTTGGTCAAGTGGTTAAGACACCGCCCTTTCACGGCGGTAACATGGGTTCGAATCCCGTACGGGTCACCAAATCTTTTGTGGAGGCTTAGCTCAGCAGGTTAGAGCGCCTGCTTCACACGCAGGAGGTCACTGGTTCGAGTCCAGCAGTCTCCACCACAGTAAAAACCTTGAAACCCTTGTGGTTTCAAGGTTTTCTCATATTCCAGAGCCAACAGACAGCCCTTGTTGTTTCTGATGCAGAGACTAATTCCGGGGATAATTCTATTAAAATATCCCCTCTTTCGGACCCTCGAAAGGCCCTGAGGGGATATTATCGGGGATATTTTTTGAAACGAGTGAAACGGCTGAAACGGATGAAACAAACGCAATCAGCCTTTCTGCATCGCCTTCCTGGAAGTCTGGAGGGCGATATATTTTTAGGGTACTACGGCATTGATCTGCCCTTGGTCTCAAGCACGGTTATTCGCGACTCATGATCGTCGACCTTATCCTCTACCTCATCAATTCGGCCGTGGAGGCGCTTGTGAGCCTCACGGCTATGTATCTCGTGCCGCTCCAACGCTTTTGAGTTCTCCTTCACCGCAGCTGTCAGTGTTGCAATGGTGGAGTTGAGCCGGAGCATCGGCGTGACGATCGACGCGACGAGGCCAATGAGGGCTACTATAACACCGACGACCTGCCATTCCGTCATACTACTCCCCCCTCGGTTTCGGCGCATTGTAGCTCATCGCCTGCTGGCTGTCGCCCAGGCCCGCCGTTGTCGGGTCGTTCACGATTCCGAGTATGACGAGCACGGCAAACACCGCGTTTACCAGGTCGAGCAGTTTTGCCTCGATGCCCTCCAGCTCCAGCGTGAAGCCGAACACCGCTGCGATCGCCTGAACAAGCAGCAGCAACGCAGGGATAAGCGCCAGCCAGAAGGTCTTGCTGGCAAGCCTGATTTTCCAGTTTATCATTTCTTCTCACCTCCGTTCATTCTGTATAGCATGGTCCAAACCTGTCCCCGGGTAACAGGGTTGTCCGGGTTCTCGCCGTCGGTTATACCTGCGGCGATCGCCCACTGCCGGGCACGCTCAGCCTCGGTCAGCTCAGGCTCCTGGCCTGACGGCTGATTGAGGCCGTTCGCCGAAATTATGCTGGGGTAATCATAATAGGCCGCATCCAGATCCACACGTTTGGAGATTCCGGGTACGTTGCCGGTGTCGCTGTACTGCCAGATGCCTCCCGCCTGCGTGGGCTTGTCGTTGAGGTTAGGATTTGCCGGCCACATTGCGAGCCACACGTCATACTTTTTTGCGAGATCCGGGTCAAAATACCGTTTGAGGTAGTCGATGTTGGTGTAGAGCATCGCGTAATAGCGTGCAGCCTCGATATCCTCGAGGAATGCCCGTGCGAAGCTGCTGGCCATTTCTCTCGTAATCTCAATGCCCAGTTTTGCGGCGTTATTCACGCTGTCATACTCGAAGTCGAAGGCAACGGGATAGTCGAGCTTGTAGGGGGCTATGGCCTCGAGACAGTATTTCGCCTCGTTGTGGGCTAACTCTTCCGTGTATGCGTATGAGAACCAGTAGACCCCGCAGGGGATGCCGAGGCGGTTGCACTCGCTGATGTTTCGCTTGAACTCCGGGTCTACTCTATTTCGGCCTGAGCCGGCTTTTATCATGGCGAACTCGATACCCGCCGCCTTGACCTTATTCCAGTCGATAGTCCCCTGCCATTCGGATACGTCGATGCCCTTTTTGTATGACATAGCGCCCTCCTCTTTGTCGTCGTCAGCATCGCTCTCGCCTTCGTCAAACCAGAGCAGAAGATACGAGTATATGTCGCGCCCGTCGCCGCGCTGATAGGTTGTGCCATCATAGCACTGAGAGCTGCCCGAGCCGTCGAGCACCATACCATCCACGATGCCGAGGCTCTGCATCCGCTCAACTATGCCGTCGAGTGTATAATTGGTGGTTGTGACTTCGACCGTCCACTTGCCTTTGGCGTCCACTCCGAACCATGTGCGAAGCGTGGGCACTTTGACGTTGGGCTCCTGCTTCTTGATTACGTCATCCCGCTTCTTCCCGCCGACAAGCAGGGGCAGGGTGGAGAGATAGTTGTCGTTGCTCATGTCAGTTACCATCACGGGGATAGTGGACCTCATCGTGATAATCGGCCCGGTGTCCCATCCAAAACCCCAGTCCATCCAGCTTTCCTTTGAAAGCACCGTGCCATTGACTTTGTAATTGCCGCAGGGAGTCACGAGCTTTGTGTTGTACCAGTGCCCGTTTGTGACTATGAGCTTGCCGGGGTATTTGTCTTTGTGCGCCTCATAGACGGCCTTGACGTTGGTGTAGGGCTTGGTATGGTCGTCGTAGATCTCGGCTCGCAGCAGCTTGCCTGTATATATCATGCCGTGGCTCCTCTCTGTCTTATGATTTCAAGATTGCGCCGCAGCCGCTCATCATCCGGAGCAAGGCGCAGCGCAGTCCCGGCGGCGGCCTCGGCCCCGGCGTAATCCTTGAGCTGCCAGCTAGCTATGGCCAGCAGGTCGTGCGGCTCTGCGCCCCAGGCCTCAGGCTCGGTCATGTAGTTGTTGTCGCGCTTGGCGATGCCCAGCGTCCGAGCCGCCCAGTAGCGGCATAGGGGCCAGTCCGAGCGCCGGTAGTAGAGCAGCGAGAGCTCATACGGCGCCTCACGCTGGCCCGGAGCCTCATCTGCAGCGCGCTCGAGCCAGTGTACCGCGCTGCGCCAGTCGCCCAGGGCCTCGCAGCAGCGGGCTATATAGCGCATACTCGCCGCCCGCTCGGCATCCCAGCGCGCCGAGGGCATCGCCAGATGCCGCATGAGCGTCTCTATGGCCTTGCCCCACATCTGATGGAACATATACTCCCGTCCGAGGTAGTGCATGTTGCGGTCGTCATCCGGATTCTCGGCGACGGAGAGCTCAAGCAGCGGGAGATACTGCCCCCGGCTCTTGTGCTCGTCCGGCCAGTGCTCCACGCGCAGTTCCGGGATGGTGATGCAGCTCTCCGGGGCGTCGGCAGTCAGCACCTCATGTACCGGGTGCGTCCATCGATAGCCGTGCCGGGCGTGGATCTTGTCCGCGTAGAACACCACGCCGTCGTCTCCGCCGGGCGTGTGGCTCCAAACATAGGTATACCGCGCCCGCGTAGTGCCGGGCGTCCAGGCCGCCTCCAGCGCCTCGCGCCAGCCGGGGCAGAGCACTTCGTCGAGGTCGAGGCATATGCACACGTCCGCGTCCTCCGGCAGCAGGGCGAGCGAGGCGTTGCGGGCGTCGTCAAAGCGCCAGGGCGCGATAGTCTGCTCGTACACGGCGGCCCCCAGCCCCCGCAGCAGCTCCGGCGTTCCGTCCGTGCTGCCTGTGTCAAGCACATACACGCCGTCTGCCTCGGCGCAGAAGGCCAAGAACCGCTTGGCAAATTGCGCCTCATTTTTGCATATCGCGTAAATGATGATTTTCATATAGTTACCTCAAACGTGGTCGTCGCAGATCTCGGCTCGTAGCAGTGTATCTGTGTGTATCATAGCCGCTCCTTTAATTAATGCCAGGATTAAAAATGACATCGCCTAAAATTAAAAAGGCTGGGTAATAATTGCCTATAAACTCTACATATCCAGCGTCTTGGTAATCGCCAGTTATCCGCGCTGCTGAAACATTGTTGAGATAAATAACCACAGAATTTGCCTTTACGCGGCCAGAATCAAATTTATCTATATCGCATGGGCACGGCCCATTTTCGGATTCGGTTACACCGTATATCTTAAAAGACGAATTGTTAGTGACAGTAAATATTCCACCACCCCCGCCTCCACCACTATGCGTCCCTGTCACCCCAAATATACTTACGCCCGTGGCAATGTTTTCAGGAACTAGGTTCGCGTCTCCGGCAACCTTGATATCGCCGGTGGTGTATAGTCCGGAAGCAACGGCTATCTGCTCGGTGGTGGTAGGTGTCACGGTCTTAGCGCCCTGTGTGGGGAGGCTGGAAACGTCCTGTATGCTGGAAATTTTTTTAGCGTATTCCCTGAACGTAGTCCCGTCCGGAACAGCGATGCCTTTGCTGACAATAGCTTGCTTTATTGCCGCTTTTGTATCGCTCAGATATGCGAATTTTTGTGCGGTCGTACCCATCAAGCCACCTCCTCTAAGAGGTGGCTTTTATTTAGTTCACTAAGAGAGAGAGAGAGATTGCCATATTGTGGCAGCCGTCCTTTCATACGATATTATGGGTTTCGGGCCATCTTAATTTCCACCAGCAGAAACTCCTCCGGGACCATTTACCTGATATATGGGATATCCGACATCTGACATTCCAATATATTTAACAGCCCCTGTTTCGGACACCATACTCATGCTTTCAAGCAAAAAAGCCGTTCCTTTCACAACTTGTAATGTCCTATCGCTACTACTCGCACCCAAAGGAATTCCATTAAATAGCGTAACATAGCAGATATTACGACCTATTGTATTTGTTACTGTGACAAGCTCATAATCGTCTTGGGCACTAATATCGCCTATCTTATCCGCGTACTCCCGAAAGGTAGTGCCTTCCGGCACGGCTACGCCCTTTGCGGTTATGGCGTTTTTGATTGCCGTCTTGGTACTATTAAGATGCGCAATTTTGTCTGCTGTCGTGCCCATTAGATGACCTCCCCGTTGATGGCATCGAGGATGCTGTTGAGGTCGCCAAGAGAAGCCAGCGCTGCACTCAAGTCTGCCTCGGTTCCAGTGTACCCCGCCTCGACCGCCGCCTGATACACGCTCTTGCCGTTAGCTCCGGCAGAGCCTTGCGGCCCGGTGGGGCCTGTTGCTCCGGTGGCGCCCGTCGGGCCCGTGGGGCCGGCTTCACCGGTCGCGCCCTGCGCGCCCTGGTCGCCCTTCGGCCCGGTCGGGCCGGTGGGACCTGTCGCTCCTGCAGCTCCGGCGGCGCCCGTCGGGCCTGTGGGCCCAATCTCGCCGGTCTCGCCCTGCGCGCCCTGGTCACCCTTCGGCCCGGTCGGGCCGGTGGGGCCCGTCGCTCCTGCGGCGCCGGCGGCGCCCGTCGGACCCGTGGGGCCTATCTCTCCGTTCGCGCCCTGGTCGCCCTTCGGCCCGGTCGGGCCAGTAGGGCCCGTTGCTCCTGCAGCTCCGGCGGCACCCGTCGGGCCCGTGGGGCCAATCTCTCCGGTCGCGCCCTGCGCGCCCTGGTCGCCCTTCGGTCCGGTCGGGCCAGTAGGACCGGTTGCTCCTGCGGCTCCAGAGGCGCCCGTCGGGCCCGTGGGGCCGGCTTCACCGGTCGCGCCCTGCGCGCCCTGGTCGCCCTTTGGCCCGGTCGGGCCGGTGGGACCCGTCGCTCCTGCGGCTCCGGAGGCGCCCGTCGGGCCCGTGGGGCCGATTTCACCGGCTGCGCCCTGCGCGCCCTGGTCACCCTTCGGCCCGGTCGGGCCGGTGGGCCCTGTCACTCCTGTGGCTCCGGAGGCGCCGGTCGGACCCGTGGGGCCGACTTCTCCGGCTGCACCCTGTATGCCCTGGTCTCCCTTTGGCCCGGTCGGGCCGGTGGGACCCGTCGCTCCTGCGGCTCCGGAGGCGCCCGTCGGGCCCGTGGGGCCGATTTCACCGGCTGCGCCCTGCGCGCCCTGGTCACCCTTCGGCCCGGTCGGGCCGGTGGGCCCTGTCGCTCCGGCAGTTCCGGAGGCGCCGGTCGGACCCGTGGGGCCAATTTCGCCGGCTGCGCCCTGCGCGCCCTGGTCGCCCTTTGGCCCGGTCGGGCCGGTGGGGCCTGTCGCTCCTGCGGCTCCTGCGGCGCCGGTCGGGCCCATGGGGCCGACTTCGCCGGTCTCACCCTGCGCACCCTGGTCGCCTTTCGGCCCGGTCGGGCCGGTGGGACCTGTCGCTCCGGCAGCTCCGGAGGCGCCCGTCGGACCTGTAGGGCCGACTTCGCCGGCTGCACCCTGTATGCCCTGGTCGCCCTTCGGCCCGGTCGGGCCGGTGGGACCCGTCGCTCCTGTGGCTCCGGAGGCGCCCGTCGGGCCCGTGGGGCCGACTTCTCCGGCTACGCCCTGCATGCCCTGGTCTCCCTTCGGACCGGTCGGGCCGGTGGGGCCCGTCGCTCCTGCAGCTCCTGCGGCGCCCGTCGGACCCGTGGGGCCGACTTCTCCGGTCTCACCCTGCGCACCCTGGTCGCCTTTCGGCCCGGTCGGGCCGGTGGGGCCAGGCACGGTGCTGGGAGCGCCCTGCGGCCCCGTCGGGCCAGCTGGGCCCTGAATAGGCCCGTTATTGACCCAGCCTGCATCGCTCCATATGTATATGTCATAAGGTTCTGCGCTGCCTACACCGTAGGCGTCGCCTATTGAGGGGTTCAGCACCCCGCTCTGAAGGTCTCCGAGCGTTGTGAAATAACCGAGAATACGAAATCCGTTGCCTTGCGGCCCAGCAGGCCCCGTCGGGCCTGTCGGACCCGTGGGGCCGGTTGCTCCCGCTGCTCCCGGGGAGCCCGTCGGACCGGTTGGGCCAATCTCGCCGGTCGCGCCCTGCTCGCCTTGGTCGCCCTTCGGGCCAGTTGGACCTGCGGGGCCTGTAGCTCCGGCCGCTCCGGAGGCACCTGTCGGCCCGGTCGGGCCGATCTCGCCAGCAGCGCCCCGGTCACCCTGGTCGCCCTTCGGCCCGGTCGGACCTGTGGGACCAGCTGCTCCGTCTGATCCGGGAGCACCCGTCGGCCCGGTCGGGCCGATCTCACCGGCAGCGCCCCGGTCGCCCTGATTGCCCTTCGGTCCGGTTGGACCTGTGGGGCCTGTAGCTCCGGCCGCCCCGGGGGCACCCGTCGGCCCGGTGGGGCCGATCTCGCCGGCCGCGCCATTCTCGCCCGGCTCACCTTTCGGCCCAGTTGGTCCCGTCGGACCAGTGGGACCTCCGGACGGGCCAGTCGGGCCTGTGGGACCGGGGACGCCCGCCGCGAGCACTCCTGTATCGATGTACAGCCCATTGTCGGGATCCCATGTCAGCCAGGTCTGTGCAGCTGATATCATTGGCTGATGCACAGCGGCGCTCTCTGCGCGGTCTGCCGCCGCCTCTGCACGTTTAGCGTCGTTGCCGGCTATGGTGACCCAATCCGGCGCAGGGGCCGGCGGAGGCGCCACAGGGGCGCCCAGGGCCCGGCTGGTGGCCGTATTGATAACGGCAGACTTGCAGATCACATCGTCAAGATACAGCCGTACCTCAAGCATGCCGGTTCCTGGCACGGCCAGGTCGGAGCTGTTAGGCAGCCATGCTATGACCTGCTCGCTGGAATTGACGATAACCGGATATACCTGGCCGTCCGGCCTGCGGAACACCACCGACACAGATGCACTAGGCAGCTCCGCAAGCCAGGCCGAGACGTCGATGTTCAGCTCCCGGTATAGGTTTTCGCCCATGCGGCCGATCTCCACATAGCCGATGGGCGGATTACATATGTTGATGGTCAAAGTGAGCCTCCTATTTAATCAGCCCTAGCTTATTCTTCAGAATGCCGATGAGATTATTAAGCGCATAGAGATAGTTGTTGGCAGTTACAGACGTATACGACATGTTGTTCGAGCTGAGCGACAGCGTCTGCCGTGCTATCGGCGTCTGTCCATAGAAGCCCAACGTGCCGGAGCTGCCGCATATGCGGCTTGCGCCGTCGCCGGTATATATGCCGTACCAAGGGACCGAGCTGGTGCCAAGATAATATGGATATGTACGAGACCCGGCCGTGTGAGGCACAAATGCCCGGCTGGAGTTGAGCTCGGCATAATTCGTTGTGCCCTGGTACAGACGGGACACCGTCGGGCTCCCCCACTCGAGCGCGTAGTTTGACGTGCTGGCCTTGATCAGCGCCTGCCCGACATTTCCGCCTGTTGGGATATGGTTTTCAGGGGCATCCGCCCACTTGAGGGCATAGTTGGCAGAGCCGCTCTTCACGAGCATCTGGCCATCACTTCCGCCGGTAGGGATCCGCTCAGTCGGAGCATCTATCCATTTGAGTGCGCGCGAGGCGGAGCCGTTTTTCGCCAGCAGCTGGCCGTTGCTGCCGCCGTCTGGGATGTGGTCGACGGGAGCGTCTGCCCATTTGAGGGAGTAGTCTGTCGAACCGTTTTTGACGAGCATCTGGCCGCTGCTGCCTCCCGAGGGGATGTAGCTATTGGGGGTTGTCCACTCCACATCGAAGGGTTCATTCGTGCGTTTGGACAGCAGCTGCCCTTTTGTCCCTCCTGTGGGTATGCCCTTCATGTCAGCCCACTTTGAGGCGATACCCTCATTACCGTCCTTGGTCAGCACCTGGCCATCCGTTCCGCCGGCCGGCAGAATGGCATCGGCGTTGGGGTTGCCCACCGGATACTCAACGACATAGGTGCCTGAGTCTTTGATTATGCGAACTCGCTGTCCGGGGGCAAAGATGCAGAACGAATTGCACTTATAATGCTTTTCCGACGCGGTCTCCTCGCCGTCGAATATCAGCGTTATTCCGTCGTCGTAGATCTGGTCAATAGTCGCAAATGAGTACGAGAGATCTTCACTGCTCATATCAACACCACCTGTCTGAGAGTGTGCGACATCGTCTGTCCTCCGGAGAGAGTCAGGTACCAGCCGGTCTCCTGATAGATCCCGCTCAGCTCCGTCCGGCTTATGGCCACTACGTCGCCCACGCCGTGTCCAGGCTCCGCCAGCGTCGTCACCGTGACGGTCTTACTGGTAAGCATGCTCTCAAAAGCAAGGTGCTCAGCATAGCGCTGCAGCTCCTCCTGGGACGCTATATTGTCCAGCTGCACGACTGTGGGTATGCGCCGCCGGCGGCGCACGGTGGAAAGCGCCGACGTTGGATTGTCGTTGACCGCTGTCGCCGTCATCGGCTCCTCGAGATCCGGATTGGATACCGTGCAGATAAAGACGTTTGGCGCGTCATAGATATCGAGCTCTGACTCGCTGTCAGGCATCAGCACCGACAGCGGCGTCCCGTCCGTGTATGTGTGTGCAATACGCTCTGCGCTGGGCTCCTGGCGCGACTGGAGCACGGCTGTGCCGCGCGGGTCGAACCAGATATCGTTGTAATTGATCTCGGCCAGCAGAGTATTGATAATGGTCAGGTAGGGAGTGCCTATCGCCCAGTCCTCACGGTCGGTGGCGAGGGTCAGAGCACTCGGCGTCTCCATGACCATGCCTATGCCGGCAGAGACCAGCAGCTGCTTGACCGCGTCGAGGTATTTCGTACCCGCGGACCAGTGCAGCAGCGTCTCGGTCTTGGCCTGCTGCAGCTTGACGCCGCGGTCATAGGCCTCCACGCGGTCGAGGTCCGCGCCGTAGCCTTTTGAGGACGTTGTGACCGTGCCAGGCACAAACACGCCGATGGGCGTCTCCACGCCGTCGATTATGAGCACAGGCTGAAGTTCATCATTGAGGTAGTCGATCTCGCCGGTGTGGAGAAACACGCCGGCGAGACTTGTTTTGATAGCAGATGCCGAATCGGCCATGACCGAAGGCGGGGACGACTGCGGGAACGGCAGAGAGCCGCAGCGCACACCGTCCCGAAGAATGTCCACCCGAGCCGAGATATGTCTAATCATAGGTGACCTCCTCGACATAGTTGACCCGCTGTATCGAGAAGCTGAAGGAATCGAAGAAACGCAAACTCTGTTTGTCCAAGGCCTCGAGCACACCGATGGCACAGTTGCCTCGCCGGTCTTTGACACACACCAGAGAGCCCTGGAGCGCCTCCAGCTCGGCTGATTCTGCCGGAGACGCGAACGCGCATTGCACTGACATTGTGGCGGATGTCCACTCTGAGATCTCGGCGGACGGGTACTCGGCTCCGGGCAGATACTGATAGTTCACGGTGCGGCTCGTATTGAGCGATGTGCGCCGGTCGGATGTATCGGCGTATCGCAGCCGCAGCCACTTTGCATTAGGCACCGGAGATATGCACACGGTTTCGCAGGTGGAGGCTGCTGTCACGGCGTTGGAGAGGCCATACTGGCCTGTGGCCGTGAACACTCCCCGCACTGTGTAGGCATGGCTGCCAGAGCAGAAATTGTCCGTATAGCTCTGCTCCGTGGTTTTGGCGATGGGGCGTCCATCTCGCAGCACATAGTAGGCGTCATATCCGCTCGATGTCCAGCGCAGGGACACTGCGACGCCGTCGGCCGCTGTAAGGGCGATAGTCTCTCCCGCGGCGTTGCTTACCTGGACAGAGCAGGATCCCCACGGGCTCCAGAGGTTGTACTTGTTGCACACTCGGACCTTTGCCGTATATGTGCCGTCCGGGAGGTAATCGGGCAGCCGCCAGCCCTTGGCCAGGCCGTAAACTATACCGCTGCTTATGCCAGCGACAACTGCCTCCCACGCCTGCTGGTCCGTAGACTGCCAGGATATGCTCACCCGCGGTGCACCGCCGCTTGTGACCTGCACCACAGGGGCCGGCGGCGCAGCCACGACGATGATCTCGACCGGGTCGCTCCAGTCGCCCGCGGTACTGTCGGTGTTATACGTCCGGACGCGCCAGAACACAGAGCCGGAGGAGAAGGTGTTGGCCGGGACAGTGTACTCCGTCGAGTCTCCAGAAACGTGACCCAGCGTCTTCCATGACCCGTCCCCTGTGTGATACTGAAGGTCCGCGGCTGTCTGGGCCGTGCTCGTTGCGATGTTGTGTGCCCAGGAGAATTTGCAGGGAGCAGAGCCGTCGACCATGGTGCTCACCGGCGATATCGGCACAGCCTCTGGCAGGGCTTCCACGGTGCTGAGCGTGTACCAGTTGGACGTAATTGTCTGGTCCGCACTGGTTATCACCTCGACTTGCCACTCGATCTCATCTGTCGAGAATGTGCCGGCTGGTACCTCGCAGCGCTGTGACGTCCCACAGCTTATGCTGTTGATAGTTCCCGTCCCCTTGGCTCGCCAGCGGAATGTTCCAGACTTCTGTTCCATTTTCCCATAGCAAACTTCGCCGTCCTGCAAATCGACACGCCATGTAAAAACAGAAGGTCCATTTTTAGGTACATACCCGCTCTGAGGGGATATATCAAACAACTGACTTGCTGCGTCGACATAGTACGTCAGCTCAAAATAGGGAGCATGCTGATCAGTTGGAGTGCGCACCATCAACGGCCCCGAGCCATACCAGTCTACAATCACACCGGACAATGCAATTCCATTATTAAATAGCCGCAGCAGGCTCTCCTTTAAGAATGTCACTCCCGGTCCAAGGCTTTTCCACCCTGCTGCCGATCCACTTTTAATAGTAACGGAGTCAGATACGAACGCCCCGAACTCAGGTTGATTATTGTAATTCAAGCTGTCATAATCTACGTCATCGCTTATGTAATCGACGTATATATATGCACTTGCATCCTTCCAGCCCGAAAGCGTTGCCTCAGCATAAACATGGACATCTGTCCCATCAGCCACTATCCGCTTATACCAGAGAGATTCTGGCAGCGGCTTAAATTTGATGTATAGGACTCCAGGCGACCCAGACGAAGATATGAGAGGCACGGTAGGACTGATCCTATCGTTTGAATATGGATCGTCTCTGGCTACATATACCCAGTCGGAAGCCTCCAAACGGTATGTCGCCATCAGTACACCTCCTCATCCGGCATCATTCGGGTTTTGCGCCTGCGATCTCGGGCAAGGCGGGCTATGTCGCTGAGCTCGGAGATTTCCCGCAGGCTCAGCGTGACATAATACACATCGCCGGTGCGGCGGGCCGACTCCTGAGCGCTCTGGATTACGGAGCCGCGCGGCAGGAACACGCGCTCTGGGCCGTTCTCGCCGACCCAGGTCACGCCGCCGGGGAAGTTCCGGTCTCCGGAGGCGTTGTACATGGACTGGAATACCCGGTCTGAGGCACTGTCGCCGCCGAACAAAATGCCATTTATAGAGCTAATATCATCGTTGAACCCGCTGAAATCAAATGACAGCAGGTTCACTATTGACGAAAGCGACAGCAGCACCACTTTGAGTGCGTCGGATATAGTCGCTATCACCCAGGCGATTGTATAAAATATCGGAGAACAGGCCACCAGTACATCACCTAATACTTCAAAGGCTGGCGAAAGCGCAGTCACCAGTTCAAGCAAAGAGGCAAACACGGTCACCAGACCGCTGTCGGCTAAGGCCTCCTCGATACCTTTAACACCGTCACCGGTCTCATCAAAAAAGGCTTGCAGCGCAGGGGTGAACTTGAGAGCCATGGCCTTCTCACCAGCGTCCAGCCTCTCGTTGAAGCGGATCAGCGCGTCATCAACACCGGCAAGCGCCTCAAGCTGCACATCTGTAAGAACCGTTCCCACATTTGAGGCCTCATCGCAGAGAGCCTGAAAGGCATCTGTACCCTGAACGATAAGAGGATTGAGGTCCTGAGCCGACCGGCCGAATATCTCCATGGATACCGCGTCACGCTGGGTGGCGTTCTCTATCTGGCCAAGTACGTCGATGACCTCAAGAAATACGTCCTCGGCGTTGCGCAGGCTGCCGTCGGCATTCATGACCTCAATGCCGAGCTGATTCCAGGTGGCCGTGGCCGTCTCAGAGCCGCTCTGCACGTCGGCCATGCTCTGGATCATCTTGGCCTGCGAGCTGGCCACCGTATCAAACGACACGCCTATGAGGTCGCAGGCGTATTGATACCGCTGCACGGCCTCGGTGGAAAGTCCCGTCTGCATAGAGAGGTCCTGGATCTCACCCGCGGCAGAGGCCTGTTCAAGAGTAAGATCTGAGAGTGCCCTTCCCATTTCAAAAATCGCCGCTGCTGCGCCGGCGAATGCGCCGATCAGCAACGAGGTCTGCCCGCTGAGCTCGCCCATCGAGTTGAACGCGCCTGTTGCCCCTTCCGGCAAATCGACTCCTAGTTTTCCCGCAAGGTCATCTAAAGTGTCGCCGAGGCCCTTTCCGCTCTCTGTGGTATCAAGCAGCCCGCCGTCGAGCGTATCAAGCCCTGAGGATGCATCAGACAGGGCCTCCGTGTTGGACTGCAGCTGCTGCTCCATTTTTGCGAGTTCGGCCTCGGCGTTGTTGAGGGTGGTCTGCCAGCGCTTCGTGCGGTCGTCGGCCTCGCCGTAACGGTCAGCGCTGTTTTTCAGTGCAGCCTGCAGGGCCTCGACCTTTTCTTTCTGCGTGAGTATCTGCCGAGTGAGCACGTCGCTGCGGGCTGTGAGAGCGTCCACGCTGTCGGCATTGGTGGCAAACTGTGCAGAAACCAGCTTCATCTCAGAGTTGAGCACCCTGAGCGAGGCGTTTATCTCGGATACCGCCGCCTTATATTCTTTCTCTCCGTCGAGTTCGAATCTGGTCTTGATGGGCTGCGTGGCCACGTTTAACCACCTCCTCCGAGTAAATAGGCTGACAACGACTTCTGCGGCTTGTCATCGCGATGCAATGTCCTCCGGGGCGCGGCAGCCTGCAGCAGAGCCGCAACGCGCGCAGGTGTTGCGGTGCGCCAAAAGGACCTCTCGTCGAGCCGGAGGACGCTCATCCAGGCATACAGGTACCAGGCGAAGTCGATACTGCGCGACTCCGGCTCCACCTGGTCAGTCAGTTTTTTGGGGCGTCCTCCTCTGTGGAGAGCTCTGTGTCGGCAGACATGGCTTTTCCCACCAGCCGCATGACGATCGCCTTGACCTCGTTCATCCGTACGGGTGCGAGCATGCGCCCCACCTGGCGAGAGGTATAGCGAACCTCTATCCCCTGCTCATCAGCGGAATCATTGAGCATGGCCGCGAGGAATTCCATCAGCGACCGGACGCCGGCCTTGCCCGACAGCGCCTCACTGATTTTCCCGTCAAAGGCCTCCTGGACATCGGCCAGGACGTTCATGTTGCAGCAAAGCTGAAAGGTGTGCCCGTCAAATTCAAACGGCACACGCTCAAGGCGCATATCTATCATGCCTGGGACCCTCCGAGCGCCCCATCGACCCACTTCTTGGCGTTCTCGACAGTATCGACGGTCACGACGTCGACCAGGTTTTGCGTGGCAGAGTGGTCTGCCATGAACTCGCCCGTCGTCGTGGGAGTCTGGAATGTGAGGCTGTCGCCCTTTGTCTTGTACACCATCGCCGGAAGGCCAAATATGACGCGCCGTATAAACACGCAGGTGTATTTGAGGGCGCCGTCAATCATGTCAGGAGCGTAGAACGCGCAGCCCACAGCGGAAGGCTCATCTGCGCCTGTGTAGGCAAGTCCAGTCGTGGCCGGCGTTATACCGGCAACGGTTATCGAAGTATCCTTTGCTCCGAACATCGCTTTCTGTGCTTCAGCGCGTATGTATTTGACAGCGATGCTTATAGTGCCTCCGGTGATGAGCTTCATATATTCTGCCAGCACGCCTTCAGCATAAAGGCGGCCCTCGGCATATTTGAACTGCAGGTTCACATCCATGGCGTCACCGATGGTGGTCACATCTGAGTATGAGATGGTCCCGCTTGTATTTTTGTACTTGCCGATTTTGATATATCTCAGGTCAAATGCGGGCATTATATCAGTCCTTTCTCGTGCAATATCGTGTTTGCCGCGTCCTCACAGGCGCGGATCATCTTAGGGGTAGCAGACAGCATGGCGGCGTTCCAGAAGTGCGAGCCGGGGATATAGCCGTAGGCCTTTTTGCGGCCATAGTTCAGGACAAAGCCCTTGACCGCATTCTTTACGCCCTTCTCGTCCCTGCCCTTAATGGACATGGATACGCTGTGGACTCCGTCCTTTGTGTCAACCTTTCTGTAGTAGGTAATACTGTCGCGCATGGCTCCGGTATCAATATGCCCGGCGCGCACCAGGGCGCTCCGGGCCTCTTTAACAAATATCTCGGCGCCGGCGTACAGGATCTTCTTGGTGTTCTCCTTGTCGTACAGGCCGTTGTCCTCGAGCTGACGTATCAGCTCCGGCAAGGCGCTCTCTGAATACTGAAAACTAGCCATACAGCGCCCCCGCAGCTATGGCCGTCAAGCTCGCCTGGGACTGGCGCTTGTCGTCTGAGTACTGCACGGCATCCAGCGTGGAGACCCAGCCGGCAGCCTCGAGTGCAGCCTTCACCTTTTTCATCAGCGGTACATAGCTCCCGCCGGTGAAGATGTCCACGGCATAGGCCACACCCGTCTCGGCCTCCACGCCTTCGGCGTATATCTGCCCGGTTTGCCCTATGCACTGGTATGTCACAAAGGCGTCCTCAGTCCCTCTGTATGGGACCGGAGACACAGGCGCTCCAATGTCCGCAAGGGCTTCAGCTATCGGTATCATGCTTTGCCTCCTCAACCGGGAACACCGTCTCAGACAGTCTGAGCGACAGCAGCTGCACGGGCAGCCCGTCGGAGTTCTCTTTGCGCTGGATCTGCACTATGCGATACTGGTTCCCATCGACCAGGCAAAACTGCTCGGCGCTTATCGGCGCCGGCCACATCTCGGCGGCAATGTCTACGCGCTCACCGGCCTGAAGTGCGGCGTAATATCGCGTCACGCCGACGGTGGATTCACCGAAGTAATATCTCCGGCCCGGGCGCAGGCAGCGGGGCTCGGCCTCAGTATCGAGCGTGCAGACAGTCAGCACGCGGTCATAGATCATGCGCTGCCACCTGCCTGAGCGATCTTGCGGTCATTGAGCTCTGCCCGGATCATGCGGGGCATTCCCGAGGCGTCCGGGCTTGCCCGCCGGCGATATATCCAGGCGGCATACATGGAGAGCAGCGCGTCATCTTCAGGGGCGTCCGGATTAAGCTGGACGCCCTCTCTCGATATCGCCGCATGAGCCATTGACAGGTAGTGGTCAAGCTGCACCTCCTGCTCAGGCGTGGGATGCAGCAGGCCGAGATCGGTCTGCAAAAGGATCCTCTGGTTTGCCGTAGGCGTCACTCGGCCCACCTCCTTTCTCTATCAGGCTCCGGCGGTGACGGTCGCAGTGCCGACCTTTATGGCCTTGCCATCGGAGCCGAGCTCAATGACAGTTATGATAGTTCCAGTCGCGGCCTCGACGGTCTTATCGCTGGGCAGACCCGCCCACGACGTATCCGGCTCCATGCCGTTGGGCACGGTCACGGACTGGCCGCCGACTTTGTACATGAGCTTGGAACTCTCCGCATTGCCCGCTACGGCAACAGTCGTCTTGCCAGAACCTCCAGCCGAAGTCGTCACGATGAGGGTACCAATGTTGGTGTTGGCATGGTCAACACCGAAAGTTACAGACGTGGTCGGCGCCGTGTTGTTATAGTTCAGCAGCACAAACCCTTCGCCGCGTGCGGGCTTGCCGTCATACCTCTGCGTCGCTTTGAACACAGTGCAGTCCTGGATAAACAGCGGGATATCCGAGGACTCAATTTTGGCGCCGCTTCTTTCTGCATATGTCATGAGGGAAAGGTAGCCACCGGCTATGTCGTTATCCCGCATGAAATTAAGTTCAACAATTTGACCTCCAAGCACAGGCATGATATTCGACATACCTGTAGTCATGGCGGCGTTCATATTGTAGGCAACGCAACGGCTCAGAAGGTCTACATGGGTCTTGTGGTTCATGACCCAAACCGGATCACCTATTGCATAGTCAGGCGAGGCTATTCCAAGAGCCAAAATGAGCGTCTGGAAGAACTCTGTGCTGGTCTTACTGCCGATATCGAGTTTCAGCACGTTGGAAGCGGAAAGGTCGGTAAAGGCCCCCTGATTCTTTCCCCACCATGTGGGCTGGCTCTTGGCAGCGAGGCGGGTAATAAAGCCGACAGGCATTTTTTCACCCGTGCCGTAGACTATAGACTTGTCTACTCCGAGACCTATAGACTGACCCAGGACGTCAATGACATAGGCAAGAAGTTCAAGATCGTCGTCATCTTCCAGCGTCGAATTTGCGATGGCCACATAGCCTCCGACTTTGTAGCCATCCATCTCGAGCTGAGTAAACACGATGTCGAGTTCGTTGAGCGCGCCGACAGCCTCTGTCCATATCGCTTCTGGGACGGTTCCCGCCACATTCAGCCTGGAGGTGCCTTTTATTGGCCTGACAGTAATGAATTTGATGAGCTTGGAATAACGATCCACGTTATTCCTGAGGACTCCGAACAGGACATCCGGAATTCCAAGTTCGCCACCCTTGACAGAACGATTTGTGCCTTTAAGTTCGCGCAGATTAAGCACGAAAGTCCGCACATCCTCACGGGCGAGCAGAGCCAAGCGCTGCTCGGGAGTCTCGCCCAAAACGCTCATTGCCCTTGTGTAGTTCCATATGTTCGGCATAGGATCCGCCACAGAATCACTCCTTTTCTGTATTCCAGCGCCGGGCTCGGCGCTTCTTGCGGCCTTGCCGGCCGCTTCGATTTCTCCGATCTGCCTCTCCAGCTCGGCGATCTCGCCAGATATGCGGGCCTGCTCGCTCGCGTTGGTTTCCCGCGTCTGCTCGAATTCGCTTACAAGCGTTTCCACGACTTCGCGCTCCTCATCAGTCGCGGCCTCATTTATCGCCTGCTCAAGCTCCGCCTCGCGGGCCTCGAAGCCGGCTGCGGCGGTGCGCAGCTGCTCCAGCTCACCCTGCAGCGGTTCAATCTTCTTGCGGAGAATGAGTACTTTAAGTGCCATTGTTACCTCCTAATCTTCGTCTCATTTCGGCGCGCCAAAGCTCCAGGCGGCGCCGGTTGATGGTCTCCAGGTCCCTGCGCCTGGCATCTATGCCAGTGTCCTCATACGCCGGGAACGTGCAGGGGCTGACCTCGTAGAGGGGGTTGACCTTTTCGATCTCCCAGCGGCATTTGCCGTCACCCAGATCGATATACCGCTCGGATTCGATTTCAAATCCAAACGAGCACTGGCTCACGTCTCCGCGCTTGACGCGAGCATATAGGTCCATCGCAGCCCGGTCTTCCTGGTTGATGGTGATACGCCCCCACAGGCCTCTGGCGTCCTGCTTCAGGGTCAGAGTACCGGCGCGGGTTCGGCCCAGGACGAGATCCGTGTTGTGGTTTACCAGCGCGCGCACGTCACCGGACACAGATTCGTCAAAAGCACCGGGCAGGATAACTTCCGATGCCCCCGGCCAAAACTCGTAGGGGCTGTTGAAAACGGCAAAGTATCCCTCGATATAGAGCTCTCCGCCCTCCTCGCGCGTGGAATACTCGACCGGCAGGCAGCGGCGCTGCCTGTTAGTTCTATCTGCTCCGGGCATATCAGTCCTCCTCACTTTGCAGCTTTTTCTGATTGCCGATCATGCCGGCAGGGATATAGTTCTCCAGGATAACGCGCTCATCCAGGCCGGGCTCAGGCGGCAGATCGAGCCAGTCGCGGACCTCGTTGCCCGTCATTATGCCGCGGACATACTGGTCGTCGCCGACCGAGGCCAGTGTCTTGAGGTCATAGGCATACAACCGGCGAGTATTGAACTTCCAGTACCAGCGCTCGGAGATCAGGAGCTTCTTTGTCAGTTCCTGTGCGATGCCGTTCGCTATCGGCTGGGCAGTCGTGCGGATAAAGTTGTTGTACGCAGCCTCACTGTACTCACCCACGCCGAGGAAATACGGCGGCACCCGTATTGCAGCCGCGACGCAGCGCTTGTCCATCTCCACGCTGGACGATATCGCAATGTCGGCCAGGGACAGCGGTTTTACCGTGACAACGTCCATGAGCTCAGCGGGGATCATCCAGGGCTCACCGGCGCGCTGAGTCTGTATGTACTCACGCATAAGCTTAGCGCGTCCGGACGGGTCTCTTAGCTCCTCGGAATTGGAGTCCACCTTGATAATCACGCTCGGCATCCACTTTGAGGACATAAATGCGTTGGTGGTCGCCGCGGCCTGACGCAGATTCTTAAGCACCTCGCGCAGCTGCACGCGCGGGCCTCTGCCCCGCCACGGCGCAGCCGGATCCGGATGCAGCCGGAAGTGCAACACATCATCAGGCGCAAACATCTGGCCGCGCCATTGGATGGAATAGCTCAGGCCGTTGTCCTGCGGCAGCGTCGTCGCGCCCGGCATGGGCAGCAGCTCCTCTATCCGACCGTTATGGGAAGCGGGAAGAACGAAGGCGTTGCCGTCCCCGGATGTGAACATCGTGGTCACGATCCAGCTGACCCAGGTCTGGCGTGTCCCCAGACTGTACGGAGTGATATCGATCGTGCGCGACAGTTCGTTTTTGAGCCGCTTGTCGCCCTCGTCGGTGTTCTCCATGAGCCATATTGTGGCGTCGGATATGATATCGGCCACCATGCCGACGGCATTGGCGACGTCCGGCGAGTCGATGAGCCTCGAATATCCGGGCACAGTGAGGTCCGAGTCTGTGTCGGCCAGCGTTATCCATCGCGTCCCGGTCGACAGCGGGGCATCCCGCGAGCGCGGGACCGGCTTAACTCGCAATTAATCACCCTCCTTCTGAGCGCCGAACCAGCCGGCGCCTTTCTTTTTGGCCTCAAGGTCTATGAGATAGGTGCAGGCTGCGAACACTGCGCAGTCGAACACATCTATGCGCAGATTCGGAGCCAGCTTGTCGTAATACGTCACGTCATCGGCCTTGTCGACGCCGTGGACGTTCTGGACGCAGTATTCAAACGGCTCAGCATGGCAGTAATACAGCGTGCCGGCCTTGGCAGAGTTCATGAGGTAGTGGAACCCCTCATTTTTGAGCAGAGCCGTCTGCGGCTGGTCCCGGACGGTAAAGTGCGCCGCCTTCATGCCGATGTAATACTCGCGGCAGAATTTGCGGTCGTGTCCCACCCGGCGCACCTTGAAACCGCGCGTGCGCATGTCCGTGAACCACCGGACCACGTCAGCGTGATTTGTGACCTTGTCGTTTGTCATGTCCAGCCAGTGGTCGTCGAGCCAGCCGAACAGAGGTATCTGGTCCTGCTCTGCCTTTACGAGCGCAGCCGGACGTGGGAACCAGCAGTGAGGGACGATGATGTCCACGCCCTGGTAGTGGCCGAACAGGCACGCTGCGGTGAGGTCATGCAGCTTTGAGAGGTCGGCGCCGCCGTACCACTCGACCGGCAGTCTGGCAAGCTGGTCAAGCGTCCAGTCATACTTGGCGTCAGACGCACGCCACTCCTCGATGTCGAAATACGCACGCAGCGACTGGATAAAGACATTGAGGCTCTTGGTCAGGAACTCCGGTCTCATCTGGGGATCCTCGCGGGCAAGCTGCGCGTCGGCGATCATGTCCGCCGGGCGGATGCTCGCGCCCCAGCCCGGATTACAGGCCTGCATGACAGCCGGGTCATCATAGTCTACTTCGCCGTTCGCGCCCTGCTCGGCCGCGGCTATGAATACGAAGGTGCGGTCAGCTATGTCCCCGGTCACGGTACCGTCGAGGATCTTCCGGCAGAAGTCCACGCGCTGCGCACAGAAGCCGAGCTCCAGCGAGCCGGCAGTCGAGATGCCGATGACGAGCTTGTTGGAGTACGCCTTGGTCGCGTCCTTGAGCACCTGGTACTGCTTGGCGCTCTTGTAGGTATGCATCTCGTCAGCGAGGATGATGTTGGCGTTGAACGAGTCCTGGCGGTCGGGCGACGTAGCCAGGGCATTGATAGAGATATACCCGTCCCCGACATCGCCCGATATGCTGTGCTCATTGTTGCTGCCTATAATCCGCAGCCCGTTGTCGGGATCCTCGTCTACGGATATGCCTAGGCGCTTCACGTTGAATTTGAGGAAGTCAAAGCCCTCCAGGGCCTGCTTCAGCGCGCCGCCGACCTCATACACCTTTGAGCCCGACATCCGGTAATAGAGGGCAAAGGCCCAGGCCAGTGCCGCGGCGAAGGTGGTCTTGACGTTCTTGCGCGGGACAAATATCAGGGCCTCAACATATCGCCGCAGCTGTGTGCCCGGCTGATAAAAACCCATGATGTTGTAAACGCAGAACTTGTGATACGGCAGCAGCTCGAAGGGGCGTCCGCGCATGGGCAAGCCCTCGAGGTCCTCGCCCTGCTGGTGGCATATCGTAGTCTCGATGAGCGCGATTATCAGGTTGGCCTCTTCCGCCCGGAAGTCCCAGCGCCCCGTGTCCAAATCGGACACATATCTGGCGCAGGCCTGGCGGATCTCGGTGCAGGCGGGAACGTCGCCGGACAGGACGCCCTCAACATAGGCGTCGACAGCAGCCTGGTAGTCTGCCGCTTTGGCAATGGCCGTTTCCTTGGCCGTATCCAGCAGCGCCTCTATCGGGCTTCCCGACGAGGTATTTGCTTCAACAGCGCTTCTGGCCTTTTTCAGCCCTGCGGGAGTCAGGCCCAGCTGAGTGCGCAATGCCAGGACATCCGCACGCAGCTTCTCGACGGACGACCAGTACGGGTCTTTCGCCATGTACTCGGCTCCGGCCTTGTTGGTCATGCGGGCCACCATCTGGCCGCCCTGCCTGCGCCATTCCTTTTCCGCTCTGGAGAGCTGGCGTTCAGTCTTGGCCAGGGCCTTGATGGTCGGCTCGTATATCTCGTTGTAGGTGTCCACGGCGCGCATTGCGTCGCGGATCATGTCCTCTCTGGCCAATTCACCGCCTCCGGCCCATTCGCGCGGGCGCGTCGTTCACGGGCGCAGCCCGCGCGCGAGTTCTTGTTTCCGTTTCTCCTGAGCGCCGATTTTACCCCCCCCTCGAAATTTTTGTCCGCTGTCGGAAGAAGTCCCGGCCCCAGTGATCAAGGGCAAAGATTCTCCGCCTCAGGGGGTGGGGGGGGATAGTCCGGCGGCGCCATGATTCGCCGAGCGCCGACAGACTGCCGTCGTCGTTGTGCATCGCGCGGTGCGCCTCAGACGACAGGCTCAGGAGGTTCCAGTCAGCCCAGGCATATTCGGGCCAATCCTCGGCCGGCCAGATGTGGTGAACGACAGTAGCCTCAACGTTGCGCCCATAGCGCCGCGCCTCGCGGCAGCGGTACCCGTCACGGCGCAGGATGCGCGGCCTGACATAGACACGCCATCGTCGGCTCTCGTATCCGTCCCACATTCAGCACACCTCCCGGCGGCAAACAAAAAAGCGCCTGCCTCCGACACATAGTCGAAGTCAGGCGCTGGCACTTTGGCACTGGCACTCGCCGTCTGAAATTGTCACGAGGAGCTGGCGCTTGCATCGTCGGCACCACACCGGCAGCTTCGCCGCTCGGGTATCCGGCAGGATAACCTGGTCTGTGCGGCTGCCGCATATCGGGCAGACGATCCGGCCTTCTCGTACTTCCAGTTTACCCAGCGCACCTAAATGCGTCAAGCGTTTTCGTGTACCTTCCGTCATTTTCTCGTACCTCCCGCCTAAAGATATACACAACCCCAAGTCAGAAAAAATAATAGCTATTCGATTTTTCGGCGTTTGCGAGCAGGCTCTGGCCGCGGCTCGGGCAGCAGATACGATATATATGTGTAGCAGCCGTATCCATTCTGCCGCTCGTCTCGGTCCAGGATCACAGCTCCCGGCGGCGCTGTGATAGTCACATTGTCGTCGACCAGTTGCGACTCCCGCACAGGCTTGGCAAGGTTTCGGGATCCGACATAGCCTTTATCACCGACCGCAATTACCTTTGAATCAGCGTCCGGGTTGCGCTCTCGTACCATGTACTGCGCGATCTCCATGAAATCATCGCGGCCGTAGTGCTCGCTGTCCGAGAGCTGGGAGATCTCTATGTTGTCTCCCCACTCCCAAAGTGAGCGAATCAGCTCATAGTCCGCCCGGCCGGACGTGGCGTTGATGACCATGTGGAAATGATACCGCCGGGAGCCGTCGTCCTGGAGCTCATGTATCGCATAAACATAGCGCAGCTCCTCCCCATCCGCACGCCGCCGAGCCCGCAGCCGGTCCATGAATCGGGCCATGATCTTCTTGCAGGCCTTACGGTTTGGAGGTAGGTGAGCGTCATCAAAGCCGAGGGTGATCCACAGGTCGTGTCTTTTGAAATTGGCACAGAGCAGCAGCTGCAGCTGCTTCCACATCGCTTTGAAGTTCAGCTTCTGTCTGGCCGCGCTGCTGCACTTGGCTTTCTCCGCACGCTCTCTTGGAGAGTCCGCCGCCATGGCCTGAGTATAGCACACGCCGTACACGAGCCGACCGGCTGTCACCGTGATGAGGCGTTTAGTCTTTGCTATGGCGGCCGTCCCCCTTTACGCGCGAAGGCGAGGCCGCAGCCTCGCATTCCCTTTTCTGTTGTTCCCGAGGCTGCCGAAACGAGCAGCCTTCCGGTCCGGCCGATCCCCTGGCTACGCACCAAGGGTGGTTAAGGATATCGCACACGGCGCTTCCGCCCGGCAGTCGTCGAAATGATTTGCAGTCAACGCTCCGCCCGTCGGCGTCTGACGCAAGCCTAAACTTTATCCTTGGCACTGGCCTTCCTCCAATCTTCAGCGGTTTTTCGTGTTCGCACCCGATATGAGTACCCATCCCGCGACCGCCCGCAGCAAGCACAGTGTACCTTGTGCAGGAGCTGCTCCGCGTCGAGCTCGGTCACCTCTTCAAACTTCGGGCTGCAGGTCACGCACAGCGTGATATGACGTTCAGTTCTCACAAGGCAATCTCCCCTTCCGGTATGACGACATCCGGTATGTAATAATAATGGCCATCACCGCCGCCATGGCTCCGGCATAGCCCGTCCATGAGCGTATGCGCATGTACCCGCAAAGCGGCACATCGAGCCAGCAGCACGCGATCCAGCCAATGAGCTCGGACCACATCGCCCAGAACAGGCGGTCAATTTGTTTCACTGACAGCTTCATTGTTCGGCATATTGCGTTGTATATAGCCCATCTCGAACAGAGACTCGTCCGCAATGGAGCATATCTCCTCGAGTTCCTCCGGCCCACCACACACCCCGCTGAGCGCGCACTTGCTGCATCCGTCATACCCATCCCGAGCCTTTGCGCAGTTTCGGACTATGGTAGCGTAGTCAAATTTGTTCAATATGATTTTCATTTTCACTCATTGCCTTTCTCTTTCAGCAGAGCAATCGCCTCTTGCAGCGCGTCCTCGTTAACAGGCCGCCATCGCCCGCCGTCAACGTCGGTAAGCACGGGCATGGACAGCAGCTCCTCCGTAAGCGGGGCGCCCATTCTACCCATAGGCCCATGTGGGCAACCGACATAATCGACAAATAAGCGGCCAAACTTACCCATTCTCTCAATTGCCTCGTAATATTTTAAAAACTCCATATTTCTCCTTTCAGGTGCTTTCACTTTCTTATTGCTTATTGTATAATTTAATCGCAAAGGAGGTGTTTAAGTTGAATTTTACGATTGATTCTAAGGGATGGGGCGACACTTCCCTACAATACATATATGAGCTGCTGGAGGGAGTGCAAAACTGCTTCTACGAACATTTTGAAAGCAATGCTAATGTGGCGCCATTTACTGTCGCTCACATTGATTCTCCAAACCCAGATGACGACGCTATGTGTATAAGAGAACTGCAACTGATACTTTTAAATACTGGCGATAGGCATTGGTGCCAATTCGTTTATCAGTTTGCTCATGAATACTGCCACTACCAAATAAGAAAAGATGTTGTTAAATCAATGCGATGGTTTGAAGAATCAATATGTGCAACCGCTTCAATCTTTTATCTTATTCATCTCTCAGAATTATGGTCTGTTAACCCGCCAAATGAATACTGGGGAAAACACAGTACCGATTTCAAAGATTACGCAGTATACATGCTCCAACAACACGAAGAATTTGACACAGATTTTAGCCATCTTGACTCCGAAATGCTTATATACCTATGCAATTACGAATACGATAGGCTTAAGAACAGGTACATAGCTCGCAAGTTCCTTCCCATATTTGAGGCACACCCATTTCTGTGGCAAGCTGTGCCGTTTTTGGCCGATCTAACAGAAGGCCTCACTTTTGCAGAGTCTCTGAAAGAGTGGGCGTTTGCCGCGCCTCCAATATGCTGGGAGGGCATTTCCGAAATAGCTCATGTATTTAACGTAGATATCTGAGCAGCAAGGACAAGCTAAAGTACCCCCCTTCACCGCGTCTTCATCTGCACGACCTTATCCCTCACGAGTTTGTCTATGACGCGGCCGGGTTCGCGGTAGCCGCAGAGCCGGGTGAGCTCTCGGATGTGCCAGGCAGTTTGAGGGGTGACGCGGACGATCAGCCGCACCAGGCGTTTATTCTTCGGCATTGGCTTCCTCCTCGGCGGGAGCTGCGTACAGCGGGCAATTTGCCCTGACCGTTTCTCCCGGCTTTGCTGCCGACCCGCACCATTGTTTTTTTACACAGTTGTTGCAGTTCCCTTTTGACATTAAATCGTCGAATGATTCTCTGTATAGCTCAGCACTGTCGTAGGCCTGGGCTATCAGCCAGCACGGGTCAATGAACCTGTGAAGTCCGCATTTTTCAAGCTCTTGAGCTGCCTCGCGGGTCTGTCCCATCTGTTCATAGCACAGTTCGAGCAAGACACAGTCACTAATTTGTGCGATGGTCGGGAACGGATATCCGTAGGGAACAAGCTCACCTCGTATGTGATCCACGCCGCATACGGCCCATTTTTCACCCGACGGCACATGCAACACGATGTCATTCGGCATTATCGTCGTCCGCTTTGCAGCTGACCGAGCTGACAGTGACTGTATAAGGTCGACTGCGTCGCGGATTATGGCGCAGCCGTGGAGGCTGCAGTTGTGCTCACGCCCACAACCAAGGCAGCGATGCGCGTCCTGCACCGATATGCGCTTTAAGTCTGAAATCACCTGCTCGCATCTTTCAGCGGTAATATCCATATTCGTCCTCCAATTCAAGTCTGTGCAGCTTGTATTCGTATGTAAGCTGCCGCCGGTATGTCTGTTGAACTGAAACCCGCCCGGCCGGGGCCGGGCTAAACTCTTTACAGGTCTCAGAGACCGGACAGCCGCGCCGGCGATTCGCTCGCAAGACGAACAGGCATAAGTCCGACGCATCATAATAGCGGCAGCTCTTGCAGCGTTCAGGCATCATCACAGTTTTCTCCGTCGGCCGGTTCAGCCGCCCACTTGCAGCCAGAGCAGCCCGTTGGCGCACGCCCCAGTAGCGCATTTACACACATGCCGGTCAGTTCCGACAGTTCCAGCATATCTTCAAGAGCACAGCCTTCAGGTGAGCGTATATGCCCCAGGCGGCCTGGCCTTCCGGACATGAAGCGCTGTATATCTTCCTCGGACTCACAAAGGGCATAGGCGACCTTACTAATTGAGACACCTGCTTTTGAGCATGCATCAGCAAGATGTCGCCACCGCGCAGAAAACTCTTTTTTGTCGCCTATAAGGCAAGCAGAGCTTTTATCCGCTTCCGGATCCTCTCTGGAGCTTGTTGTTGCATGGCTTTGACCTGCAGAAGCATCCGCTTCCCTGCTAAGCTCAGACACGATAGCAGCCACAGATTGTGCGGTAGGATTGCCTTTAGCCTTGCTTCTGACACTTGCCTGCTGCTCCTGAGGTAGCCGGGCGAGTTCATATGCCGCCGACTCGGAGAGGCTGCCGGTCTCGAATGCTTCCATCCACTCCGGGGAGAGATTCTTGCGTATAACATCCAACCGCGCCAGGCGGGATGCCGATATCTGCATCGCCTCGGCCACGGCGTCGCGCAGCCTGCCGGGGATCTCCACGCCCTGACGTTTCAGCTCGGCAAGCAGCTCTCTGTAGCGCTCCGCCTGGCGCATCGTATCCGCCGACGACATGACCCTTGTCGCACGGTTGGCCTCGATCAGCAGCAGCTCCTCCAGGACATCTGAGGCGGGCTCCCTGATAATGGCCGGTACTCGGGCCCAGCGCTCCGGCTCGTCCTTCGCCAGCTCGCAAATTGCAAGGAACCGGCGGTGCCCGGATATTATGCGGTAGTCTCCGCTGCCGTCGCGCACCGGCCTGACGATTATCGGTTCAATAAGGCCATTGAGCGCGATGCTGTCCGCGAGCTCATCTATGCTGCTCGTGTCATAGAAGTTTTTCTCGTTCTGCAGCAGTCGCTCCAGAGGGATGAAGGATATGGCTGTCGCCTCAGTGTCCAATTTGGACACGTCCTCTGGCTTTATGTAATCAGATACTGAAAACGGCTTCTTCGCCATTAAACACCCGCCCCCTCGAGGTATTCTGCGACCAGAGCGCGATAGTCGCGGCCGGCGGAGCTGTAGCGGCTGTACTCATTGAGGGGCTGCCGTGCAAATGTGCTCTCGTCGACCTTGTCGCTGCGCCGGATGACCGTGCGGAACACGGGAACGCCGGAGTCTCGGAGCAGCGCTTCGCCCTGAACGACCGCCGGGCTGTTGTGCCACATCGTGACCAGGATGCCCGCCGTGCGTATGCCCGGACATATCCCCCGCACTCCGGAGATCTGCGTGAGCAGCTCACGCATACCAGACACGGAAAAGGCGTCGACCTTGACGGGGATTATAACGTCGTCTGAGGCCGCGATTGCCGCGACGCTGGCGGCCGTGAAGGACGGCGGGCAGTCGATGAGCACCACGTCGTATGCGGTGGACTCGCCCGAAGTCCTGGCGTCCTCGTCGATGACGTCCAGGAAATCGCGCAGTCTGCCGGCTCCAACGCCCTTGCTGACGCTGGCGATATCAGCGGTAATAAGCGATATATCCGAGGGCACGATATCGACGCCCTCGTGTGCCGTGCAGTAGATGCAGTCGTAAGGGTCATCCGCAAGCCCGTCCATTATGCAGGCGATCGTATTCGCGTCCTCGCCGATGCCGTAAAAGTGCGAGGCGTTGGCCTGCGGGTCGGCGTCGATAACAAGGACCTTTTTCCCGTAATCCTCGGCTAGAATCGCCGCCATGTTTACGGTGGTGACGGTTTTACCGACGCCGCCTTTCAGATTCACGATGGATATTGTTTTCATTCGTCTGTATCCTTTCCTGGGCGTTGCCGCGCCCAATGAGATATGATTCACGGAACGTTCTGCCTCGCGGCATATAGAACTCGACGGTGTAGTATCTTCTTTCGGGATGTATGTACAGGATCCGCCCCCGCGTCGGCGGAAGAGCCGGACCTCTTTCGCCGCAGGTCGGCGCACGGCATACGCGATCACCTACTTGCATTGAGCCCTCCTAAAATGGCAGCGTCATTTGCTGCTCCTCCGGCGTTGCCGGTTTTATATGCGATGTTGACTTAAACTGATAGCTGGCACCCTTGTAAAAAAACTTCATGTGCTTCGGATAGAACCCAAGCCGGAAATGGCCGAGCTCCCCGTCCTTGTTCTTGGCAACGTTGAGCGTGCGATTGCCCGAAGGGGTCTCCTCGTCTTCGAGGTACAAGAGCATGACTATGTCTGCATCCTGCTCTATCTGCCCTGACTCTCTCAAGCTCGCCAGTGTCGGCGCGCTCCGCCTGCCCTTCTCGGGCCGGCTGAGCTGCGAGAGGGCAACGACCGTTATCCCCGTATCCCTGCCCAGCTGCTTGAGTGCAAGGGAGATATTTGTGATCTTCTCATACCTGTCCCGTCCGGATGCATTGAGCAGCTGCAGGTAGTCGATGAATATCACGTCATAGCGGCGCGAAAGCGATACTGCCCGGATATCCATCGGCGTCATGCCGGAGGCTTCTACGACCTCAAGGGGTATTCCGTCACTTCTTGCACCCAGGGCCTCGACTGCTTTGAGTTCGCCGTCGCTCAGGCGGCCGGATTTGATTGAGCCGAAGTCGACCTCAGCGGCATAGGCGATCATGCGGTCATACAGCTTTTTGTCGCTCGTCTCAAGTGAAAATATGCCCACGCGCTTCCGCTGTGTCTGGGCCATCTCGTAGGCAAACTGTGCAGCCAGCATTGTCTTGCCGGCCGAAGGATACCCGCCCAGTATTATCAGGTCGCCTGGCTCGGCAAACAGGTTTTCGTCGAGGGGCCTGAAATTCCACCGCAGGTATTGCGGGGCCTTGTGTTCTGATTGCCGCGCATGAAACTCGCATACACCATCAATGAACGGGACTATGCGCAGCCGGCTCCGCTTGGCCAACATCAGTGACAGCTGCTCTGCGCTGCTTCGGGCCTCGTCGATGTCGGCGGCGCTGACAATTCGCATGGCTGCGGCCTGCAGCTTGCCAAGCTGTACAGTATCGCGGACGATGGCGGTATATTCTTCCCAGTTGGCAGCTGTAGGCGTAGTGTTGAGGATCTCGCCTATGACTGGCCCATATGCTTCGCCGACCTCGGCCATCAGGGTAACAGGATCAACGGGCCGGCCCTCTGAAAACAGCTTGCAAACTCCCTTATACAGGCTCCCGAGAGCGCCGCTCCCGAAGTCCTCCGGAGAGAGCCTCCGAACAACATCACCGACGATTTCAGGGCTTATCAGCATGGAGCCGATCACGGACTGCCTGGCAGCGTTCAGCGTTTGTTCATTCACCACTCCTGCGTCCGCTCCCCTCCGCCGGGGGTGCGCTGGGTATGCGCTCCGGGTATTTTTGAGTAATCGTCGTTCCAAGGCTCGCTGTTGAGCCAGGTGGACGCATGAGGGATTATGCCGCGGCGCCATTGCTCGCTGTGCATGTCCTTCTCAAGCGTCTGCGACATCAGCTTCAGGAGCTCGTCGTCGGGCTTGAGCTTGTCCCAGGCCCGCACCGCAGCCTTTCGGCCGGCGCCGTTTGGATATGCTTTCCAGAATCTTTCAAAGCACTCAGGTTTCCATGTGGGTGTTGAGACCGTTCGTACACCCTTTTTGGAGCCGGCACGCGCATTTCCCCCCTCTGGGGGGACTATAGGGGGGTTAGTATTATCATGTATATATAATCTACTACTATTAGGGTGGACATTTTTGTCTAGACCCCCCTCGACAATTTTGTCTAGACCCCCCGGGGGGGTGTAGACATTTTTGTCTATACCCCTCTTGCCGGGGAAAAACGCGCCGGCGTAAATCCGGCGCTCACTTCCATTGTCAGTTGCTGCCATTTCGCAGCGTATAAACCCTGCCGCCTCCATCTGAGATATCATTCTGCTGATAGTCCGCTCCGACACGCCGAGGACCCCCGCAAAATAGGTGTTCGTCGCCCAGCAGTAACCGTCCTCGCCTATGAGGGCGGAGAGCTCTGCATAGAGCAGCTTCGCTGTGGACGACAGCTCCTCGGAGTATCTAACCTCAGAGGGCAGCTGTGCCCAGTAACTGCGCCGTACTTCTGGCATAGTACACACTCCCCTCTTGCATTTTGCGAGATATCGGATATAATGGACTTACATTCGTCTGTGTCTCTGGCATGGACTGCGTCGTACCGGTTGCCGCCGGTGCGGCGCTTTTTTTGTTCTTGCACATAGTTCACACCACTTTCATTCCCGGATAGTACTCCGGTACTTCTTCCACTCCGATGCGCGGGCGCCCAGGGCCTCGCTTGCGCTTCGTTGCAGTTGGGGTCTGCTTCGGGGACTCGGGCTGTGCCGAGGATGCCGGCGCCGCCGGTACGTAACGTATCGCTTCCTGCTTGATGGATTCCAGGTATGCCTCTACATCCGCTTCGGAGAATCGCATGGTCGAGCCCATGACATAGTAGACGCCGATGCGCCGGGTCTTGGCCAGGCGATAGACCGTTGACTCAGAGACACCGAGCCTCTCGGCTACTTCCTTTTTGGTCAGCATTTTTTACCTCCTTTGCAAACTTGAGGGACATGGCGGCCTGAATAATGTCGTCAAGCTCATCCATGATATCGTCATACGCTCCGCGCTCCTGCGCGTCGATCTTCCCGTCCTCGGCGATCTCTATCAGGTCGTCGAGACGTTCTTTCCGGCCGAAGTCCCGCAGCCTGCGCAGCAGCGACAGCACGGCCTGCGGCAGCTCCGTGACCTGGATGTCAGGGATAATGCCGGGAGCTCCGAGACTGTCGACGAGGTACCAATAGGCAAGGACCTGCTGTCCTGTGACGTCCACCATACGGACAACAGCCTCGCTCGATATCTGCTGCTCGCCGAGCTCCCAGGCCGCCACCGTGCGGACAGAATAGCCTAGGGCTTCCGCCCAGCGCTCCTGGGTCATGCCTGCAATGCCTCTGCCGATTCGCGCGATATTCCTGCGGTCGCGGCTCATTGTGTCAGGCCTCCTTTCGGCATAAGCTGGAATCATCATCGTACAGAAGTATCGAGTCTCCATAGGCCGCCATGTCATACAGGTCGTCTATTGTGCAGCCGAGGCTGGCCGCTATCATGGGCAGCTTGTCGGCAGATGGGAAAGTAGTGCCGGCCTCCCACTGGTGAACCGCAACTAAGGTTACGCCGCATCGGCGTGCCAATTCTGCAAGCGTCATGCCTCGGGCAGTACGCAGCGACTTTATGTTCATCCTTGGTTTTTCCATAAATTCATCCCTCCCCTCTTGCCTCACATCTGTCTAGCGTGTTATGATAGGCGCAAGGCTAAGTTGTGCTTAAACTATAATCCGTAAACACGGAACTGTCAAGGTAATTGCGCCGTAATTACGGAATATCGTGGTTTTGCACAATTTATTTCCTGTCGCACATTAAAAGGGAATTGGGCATTATGGACAAAGATTTGTTCATCGAAAACATAATACATTTCAGCACTCTCAAACGTGAGTACCCTACGAAAGCATGTGAGGCAGCTGGAGTAGGTAAGAGCTTTGTCTCAGATATCAGAAGGGGACAAGTCCCGTCTGTTGAGAAAGTTCAAATGCTGGCAGACTACCTTGGTGTCACAACGTCGCAGCTGCTGGGGGAAGAAACAAAAAAAGAGCCCGACGGCGAGAATGCCGTCGAGCTCCCTGATCCTCTTGATGCGCAGCTTATGGACCTGTTACGCCGGGCTGATCCTGAGACGAAGTCTGCGATGCTTGTTCTTCTACAGCAGCGGAAAAAAGACGAATAAACTCACGTTTTTCATTGTCCGACAGTGTGGCAAACAGTGCAATGATTTGGTCATCCAGATCAGAGGGCATTTTTCCGGCTCCTTTCCGACCCGGTCCCGTGTCTTATTGGTACCGAAGTGAGTATAGCATAATATTACAACCTTTGCATTATGTGGAGGTGTAGCAAATGGAGAAGGCAAAAAATATTGTCCTCGTGGTCTGCGGTATTATGCTGTTCTTTGGTTCACAGGCGGCATACGGAACATGGCTGTACTTATTTGCGTGGGTCGCCGGAGTCGGCATGCTTATCCTCGGCATCTACGGATTGGCAAAAAATCGCAAGCACAAAAATGCAAATAAATATACAGAACATAAAGTGCAAGAAAGCCCTTCAGTTAAGAGCGAACCAGTTGTTCAGAGCAGGCGAGCAAACGACTGTGTTTACAGAGAGTACAAAGTGGTCGGCGTTACTTTTGACACTGACGGAGTGTCGCGTCAAGAGCTGCTCGAGAAGATTGATTGCCACGCTCCGCCTTTCTCCGGAGAACTTCGCTATGGTCTAGTTCCCTATGATTTTGAAGGAGAACAGGCAATAGGCGTACACGTGAACGACATTCAAATCGGCAACATTTCGAGGGATGATATTCCCGAAATTCTCCGTATGTGGCGCAGAATAGAGGACATTTCAGATGTGGAGATCATCGGCGGCGAATATGGCTTTGACGGACATGCCTTGAAGTACGGCGCTCGTGTAAAGATTAAAATACGCAGGGAGGATGCTTCGACATGAGCGATAATTATGAGCCAATATACAGCCGCGGACGCGCTGTAACTACATGCCCGAACTGCGGAGCCGAGAATGAACCTCGTTCGAACTTCTGCGCTCGCTGCGGGGCCAAGATTCCTAATGGCAGATGCCATTGTCCTGACTGCGGCCGCACATACGCGGATGACATTGCATACTGCACAAACTGTGGGGCAAAGACCGTGCCAGGAGATCCTCCCCAGAGAAATCAGGAATACTACGGCACCTATGAGTACCGCGAAAACATCAACCGCAGGCAGCCAACATCCGAAAAAGACTGGCTGGTCGCCTTGCTGCTTTGCATAATCGTCGGAACTTTGGGAGTCCACAGATTCTACGTCGGGAAAATAGGAACAGGCATTCTCTGGCTGCTTACCGGCGGCTGCTTCCTCGTTGGCTGGATAGTTGATATTGTCATGATAGCCAATGGCAGCTTTACAGACGGTGAGGGGTTCACCCTGAAAAACATCCGATAATGTGTCCAATTTGGACACCTGAGCCGCTCTGAAGAAGGGCGGCTTACCTTTAGGCGGAGTGCTATGGGATACTTGAAGAAAAAAGTCAAAGACGAGCGCGGCGCATGGATAGCGGTTTACGCCAGGTCTCAGGAAGAACTCGATGAGAAGGTCGAAGCAAGGCTTACGCAGATAGAGGCGGCTAAGGTCCTCGCGTCCCAGCCATATGTGTACCAGGTTGCCGCCAATTGGTACGCCACGACCACACAGCGCAGCTTCAAGCGCCGGGAGGATTACCGCAATGCCATCAACAGGCACATTTGCCCCGTGATAGGGCAGATGCACATATCCGAGGTCACCGCCGCCGATGTCGCCTCTGTAATGGCCGCGGCCGACGGGTACAGCCGCAGCCTGCAGGACAAGATCGCCAGCACGCTCCGGCAGGTGTTCGCCTACGCCAAAGAGAAGGAATATATCGCGGAGAGCCCGTGCGACAAGCTGAAGGCAGGCGGTAAGAAGCCCTCCGAGAAAAACGCACTGACACCCGAAGAACAGTCCACGCTGCTGCGCGTTGTCGCCGGCCAGCCGATAGAGGGCTTTGTCCGGCTCGGTCTGTTCGCCGGACTGCGCCGGGAGGAGATCCTCGGACTCATGTGGGACTGCGTCGTCCTGGATGGGCCGGCACCTCACGTCAAGGTGCGCCGGGCACTGCGCTGGGAGCATAACCGTCCAGTCGTCTCTGACACGCTCAAGAGCTATGCATCCCGCAGGGATGTCCCTATACCCCCGCAGCTGTCAGACTGGCTGAGGGAGCATCAGGCGGCCTCAGGCTATGTGATTTGCACCGAGGCCGGTCAGCCGTGGTCAGAGGCTAGTTTTAAGAGCGCCTGGGGATATATTAAGCGCCGGCAGGTGGGCACAGTGTCGCGGCAGCGCCTGGACCCGAAGACCGGCAAGCTGTACAAAGTCCAGGTAGAGAAAAAGCTCGGCGACAAAGTCCCGAACTCTGCGCTGACTATCGAGATTGACTTCCCAATCACTCCTCACATTCTGCGGCACACCTACGCGACCAGCCTGCTCATGGCCGGCACCAACATTAAGGTCGTCCAGCACCTGCTGGGACACGAAAAAGTGGACACGACGCTCAACATTTATACCCACCTCATGGAGCGCAGCGCCGAGGCAAATATCGGAGCCGTATGCGCCGCTTTTGGAGGCGGCAGGGGATAATATTGGGGATATTTTTCCCGGCAGCATTCTGTGTGCATTGATATTCCAGCACTTTTGACATTATAGCCATTGCTTCACACGCAGGAGGTCACTGGTTCGAGTCCAGCAGTCTCCACCACATAAAATCGGGGTCTTCCGACCCCGGTTTTTGTTTTTTCAGGGTATAAATATCCCCGGGACGGCGTGGTCCCGGGGATATTTTCATTCTCCGCAGCGCTCGGCGAAGAGGGCGGCGAGGCGGGGGAGGTCGGAGGGGGCGGAGGCGAGATAGGCGGCGGGGGCCAGCTCCTCCGGGCTGCCGTAGCCGTAGAGGCAGCCTATGGCGGGGACGCCGCCGCGCTGCGCGGCCTCCATGTCGTGCCTCCGGTCACCAACCACGGCGAAGGGGCCGGGGTAGTGCCCGCGCAGGCGCTCGAAGATCTCGTACTTGGGCCGGTAGCCGAACTCCTCAGCGCAATAGAGGCCCTCGAAATATTGCTCCAGGTGGAACTGTTCCGTGTGCGCCTCGAGATACGAGACGGGGCAGTTGCTCAGCAGCACCAGGTGGAAGCCGCGGCGACGCAGCTCCGCGAGCGCCTCGGGCACACCGTCATAGAGCTTTGCCTCGCCTCGGCGCACCAGCTCGAGCATGTTGTCCCCCACCAGCTTGGTGCACTCCCGCTTTTCCTCTTCGCCTATGTTCATGGCGAAATAGCCCCACATCTCGTCCGGCGTCATGCCTATGCAGGGGCGAAGCTCCTCCTCGCTGAGCGTCCGGGGCTCCGTCAGGCCCTTGGCGGCCAGACGGTCCCAGGCGAGCTGCACGGACGGGGCATAGATCTTCATGCTGTCGTGCAGCGTGCCGTCGTAGTCAAAGAGCAGGTTCGGCATCTCAGGCCTCTATCTCCCGGAGCAGATTCACCATCTCGATGGCGCCCTGGGCGCACTCCGTGCCCTTATTGCCCGCCTTGGTGCCCGCGCGCTCTATGGCCTGCTCTATGGTGTCCGTGGTCAGGACGCCGAACATGACCGGGATGCCGCTCTTGAGCGAGACGGACGCCACGCCCTTGGAGACCTCGCTGCACACGTAGTCGTAGTGGCTGGTGCTGCCGCGGATGACCGCGCCCAGGGCGATGACCGCGTCGTACTTGCCGCTCTCCGCCATCTTGGAGAGCACCAGCGGGATCTCGAACGCGCCCGGCACCCAGGCGACGGAGATGTCCTCCGGCTTCACGCCGTGGCGGAGCAGACCGTCCTCGCAGCCGCTCAGCAGCTTGGAGACTATGAACTCGTTGAACCTCGCCGCAACGATGCCTATCTTTATGTTCTCGGATACGAGCTTGCCTTCATAGACCTTCATTTTTTCATTTCCTCCGTATATAAAGTTTGTTCTCAGTAGTTGATGAGATGCCCCATGCGCTTTTGCTTGGTGCGCAGGTAGAAGAGGTCCTCGCGCGTGGCCTCGACCTGGATGGGCACGCGCTCGACTATCTCGAGGCCGAAGTCCGAGAGCTGATACACCTTGTCCGGGTTGTTTGTGAGCAGGCGCATGGTGCGCACGCCGAGGTCGCGGAGTATCTGAGCACCGGTCCAGTACTCGCGCAGGTCCGGGGCGAAGCCGAGCTTCACGTTGGCGTCCACGGTGTCGAAGCCCTGCTCCTGGAGCTCGTAGGCCTTGAGCTTGTTGATGAGGCCGATGCCGCGGCCCTCCTGGCGCATGTAGAGCACCACGCCGCGGCCCTCGCGCTCTATCTGCTGCATCGCCGCGGCCAGCTGCTGGCCGCAGTCGCAGCGGCAGGAGCCGAACACGTCGCCGGTCAGGCACTCGCTGTGGACGCGGCAGAGGATGTTCTGCCCGTCGCCGATGTCGCCCTTCACCAGCGCGACGTGGTGCTCGCCGGTGAGGTCGCTGACGTAGCCGCGGATCTGGAACTCGCCGTAGCGCGTGGGCAGCTTGGCGCTCGCCTCGCAGAACATGTGCTTGTCGTGCAGGCGGCAGTAGTCCTGCAGCTCCTTGATGGAGATGACCTTGAGGCCCCACTCCGCCGCCTTCTCGAGCAGCTCCGTGGTGCGCATCATGGTGCCGTCGTCGCGCATTATCTCGCAGCAGAGGCCGCACTGCTTGAGCCCCGCGAGGCGGCAGAGGTCCACCGTCGCCTCCGTGTGGCCGTTGCGGGTCAGCACGCCGCCGCGGCGCGCCGTCAGCGGGAACACGTGGCCCGGGCGGCGGAAGTCCTCCGGCTTTGCGTCCGGGTCCACGCACTTGCGGCAGGTGTAGCCGCGCTCTTCGGCCGAGATGCCCGTACTGGTGTCCACGTGGTCGATGGACACGGTGAAGGCCGTGCAGTGGTTGTCCGTGTTCACCTTCACCATCTGCTCGAGCCCGAGCGAGGCCGCTATCTCCTCGCTCATCGGCGTGCAGATGAGGCCCTTGGCGTACTTGGCCATGAAGTTCACGTTCTCCGTCGTCGCGAACTCGGCGGCGCAGATCATGTCGCCCTCGTTCTCGCGGTCCGGGTCGTCTATGGATATTATTATGCGCCCCGCGCGCAGCTCGTCAAGAGCCTCTTCAACGGTGCAGAAACGGTCGTCCATGTTTTTTGCTCCTCCTTTTTGTATCAGAAGCCGTTCTCGGCCAGAAATTCCAAACTGATGCCGCCCCGCCGCTCCGGCTCCGGGGCCGGGCGCAGGAGTTTTTCCACATACTTGCCTATGATGTCCGTCTCGAGGTTCACGGTGTCGCCCGCGCGCTTTTTTCCGAGCGTCGTCACCGCCGCCGTGTGCGGGATGAGCGAGACGGAAAAGCTCTTCTCGTCCACCGACGCAACCGTGAGACTGATGCCGTCGATGGTGATGGAGCCCTTTTCGACGATGTAGCGCAGCAGCTCCGGCGCGGCGCTTATCGTGTACCAGAGCGCGTTGTCGTCCGGGCGGACGGAGGCCACCTTGCCGGTGCCGTCGATGTGTCCGGAGACGATGTGCCCGCCGAAGCGGCCGTTCGCGGGCATGGCGCGCTCGAGATTCACTCGGCCGCCCGGCGCGAGCGCGCCGAGGGACGAGCGGCCCAGCGTCTCGTGCATGACGTCCGCCGTGAAGCCGCCGTCGTCGAGGCTCGTGACCGTGAGGCAGACGCCGTTGACCGCGACGCTGTCGCCGATCTTCAGATCCGAGAGCACCTCGGACGCCCCTATACTCAGCACGGCGGAGGCGGCGCCCCGCCTGACGGCACGGATGGTGCCCAGCTCCTCAACTATTCCCGTGAACAAGGCTCTCGACCTCCCCTTCCAGCAGTATGTCCCCGCCGAGGCGGCGGATGCTTATGTCCCTGAGCCGCACGGCTCCGGCCGGTTCCTCCACGCCCTGACCGCCTACGGGCGACTTCGCCCCGGCTCCGCCGAAGAGCTTGGGCGCGATATAGGCCTGGACACGGTTTACGATGCCGCTCTCGAGGGCCGTCCAGTTGAGCGTGCCGCCGCCCTCGAGCAGGACGCTGTCTATGCTCTCGGCGCCGAGGCGGCGCATGAGCTCGGTGAGGTCGGGCCGCCCGCCGCGCTCCGGGAGCGTCCAGACCCGGCAGCCCGCGGCCTCGTAGGGGGCGGCGGCCTCCTTGTCCGCGCTGACCGTGGCGAGGATGGTCGGTATCTCCCGCGCGGTGGCGACGATGCGGCTCGTCAGCGGGGTGCGCAGGTGCGAGTCGCAGATGACGCGGACGGGGTCCCTCCCGCCCTCGATGCGGCAGTTGAGCATCGGGTCATCCGCGAGGACGGTGCCGACCCCGGCCATGATGGCCCGGTAGCGGCTGCGGTCGCGGTGCACCTGCTCGCGCGCGGCCTCGCCGGTTATCCACTTCGACTTGCCCGAGCAGGTGGCGATCTTGCCGTCGAGCGTCATGGCGTATTTCATGACCACATAGGGCAGGCCGGTGGTGATGTAGTGGAAGAACACGTAGTTGAGCGCGTCGCACTCGGCCTTGAGCACGCCCGTCTCGACCTCCACGCCCGCGCGGCGGAGGATGTCGATGCCCTTGCCGGCGACAAGGGGGTTCGGGTCGTCCGAGCCGACGACGACGCGGGCGATGCCCGCCTCAAGGATGGCGTCGGTGCAGGGCGGCTGGCGGCCCTGGTGGCAGCAGGGCTCGAGCGTGACGTACATTGTCGCGCCCGCTGGGGGCTCCGTGCAGTGCGCGAGGGCGTTGCGCTCCGCGTGCGCCTCGCTGCAGCGCTCGTGGAAGCCCTCGCCTATGACGCGCCCGTCCTTCACGACGACGGCCCCGACCATGGGATTCGGCGAGGTCCAGCCCACGCCGCGCCCGGCGAGCTCGAGGGCTCTGCGCATATATTCTGTGTCGGTCATATTTCGCCTCCGGAAAAACAAAAATGCCCTGAACAAGCTGTTCAGGGCTCTTATCCGGCGGCGCTTCGCGTGCAAAGGGCGTCCCGCTGAGGGGACAAAAAAACTCCGGAATGGCATCCATTCCAGAGCAAATCAATTGCACAGCTTTCGCTGCGTGAAAAGATTTTCTTTCATCCAGACTGTACTGTCGGCTTCGGAATCGCACCGAATCATACCTTGCGGCTCGTGGGCTATACCACCGGTGGAGAATTTCACTCCGCCCTGAAAATCCTGTTCGATTGCCGTCAGTATACGCCCCTCCGCGGCGTCTGTCAAGCGCCCCGCGCAAAAAATGCGCCGGGCCCGAAGAAGGGACTGTAAATGGTTTGAAATGCGCCGCATAGTATGCTATACTCGCAGTACTTTGGAAAGAGGTGCTCATATATGGATATAGTGGTGCTCTGCGGCGGGCTCTCGCCGGAGCGGAACGTCTCGCTCTCCAGCGGGACCAAGATTGCCTCCGCGCTCATGGAGCTCGGGCACAGGGTCGTGCTCTGCGACATGTTCTTCGGCCTCGAGGACTACCCCGGCACGCTCGAGGGCATATTTGAAAATCCCCCCGCGCTCGGCGGAACGCGCATCGACGAGACCGCCCCCGACCTCGAGGCGGTCAGGGCCTCCAGGAAGCTCAAGTCCGAGTCCATGTTCGGGGACCGCGTGCTCGAGCTCTGCGCCATGGCAGACATAGTTTTCATGGCTCTCCATGGCCGCTGCGGCGAGGACGGCAAGGTCCAGGCCGCCTTCGACCTCCTGGGTATAAAATACACCGGCAGCGGCCACCTCGGCAGCGCCATTGCGATGGATAAGGACCTCACCAAGCGCGTTGTCGCCCCCCTCGGCGTGCTCACGCCCGAGTGGAAGCTCTATGACGCCCGCACGCTCGACCCCGAGGCCGTCTGCGCCGAGACCGCGCTCCCCTGCGTCGTCAAGCCCGTGGACTCCGGCTCGAGCATAGGCGTCGACATAGCGCACACGCGCGAGGAGCTGCTGCGCGCCCTCGATTCCGCCCGCGCCGAGGGCGGCGCCGTCGTCGTGGAGCGCTACATATCCGGGCGGGAGATACAGATAGGCATACTCGACGGCGCGGCCCTGCCCAGCATCGAGATACGCCCGCTCACCGGCTTTTACGACTACAAGAACAAGTACCAGCCCGGCGCGGCGGAGGAGATAACCCCCGCCCCCATCCCCGCCGAGGCCGAGGAGCGCCTCGCAAAGGCGGCGCTCACCGTCTATAACGCGCTGGGCCTCGCCGCCTACTCGCGCGCGGACTTCATACTCGACGAGGCGGGGAACTTCTGGTTCCTCGAGATAAACACCCTCCCCGGCATGACGCCCACCAGCCTCGTGCCCCAGGAGGCCGCCGTGCTCGGCATCTCCTACGCCGAGCTCTGCCAGAGGATAATAGACGCCTCGATGGAGAAGTACGCATGATAGACATGACGGTAGCAAAGGTCGCGGAATACACCGGCGGCACGCTCCACGGCGGCGGGGCGGAGCGCGCGGTGACCGGCGCGGTGCGGGATAACCGCGAGGTCGCGCCCGGGCTGATGTTCTGCGCCCTGCCCGGCGCAAGGCGCGACGGGCACGAGTTCATCGCCGCCGCGCTCGAAGCCGGCGCGCCCTGCTGCCTCGCGCAGAGGGTGCCCGAGGGCGTCTCCGGCCCGGTCGTCACCGTGCCCGACGTGGCCCAGGCCATGGCCAGGCTCGCCGCGCGCTGCCGCGAGGCCGTGAAGGTCCCCGTCGTCGGCATCACGGGCAGTTCGGGCAAGACCACCACCAAGGAGATGGTCGCCTGCGTCCTCGCGCGGAGGTTCAACACCCTGCGCACTGAGAAGAATTTCAACAACGAGCTCGGCGTCCCGCTCACCATCTTCCGCATAGGCCCCGAGACTGAGGCCGCGGTCATCGAGCTCGGCATCAGCCACTTCGGCGAGATGCACCGCCTCGGCGCGATGGCCAGGCCGGACATCGCCGTCTATACGCTCATAGGCCGCTCCCACCTCGAGGCCCTCGGCGACCGCCCCGGCGTGCTCCGGGCCAAGACCGAGCTGCTCGACGAGATGCCGCGTGACGGTCTCGTCGTGGTAAACGGCGACGACGACCTGCTCTCTTCGCTCCGGTGCGAGCAGCGCAAGCTCTCCTACGGTCTCGGCAATGGCTGCAACGTGCGTGCCGAGGACTACCGCTGCCTCGGCGCGGAGGGCTCCGAGTTCACCGTCGTGAGCGGGGCGCACCGCATAGAGACCCGCGTCGGAGCCTTCGGGCGGCACATGGTCTACGCCGCGCTCGCCGCCGCCGCGGTGGGCATCGAGCTCGGTGTGCCGGACGCCGACATCGCCGCGGGCATTGCGGACTACCAGCCCGTCGGCCGCCGCGCCAGCGTAATCAACACCGGCTGCCTCACGATAGTCGACGACTGCTACAACGCAAACCCGGACTCCACGCAGATGGCCATACTCTCCGCCGCCGACCTCGGCGGACGGCTGGTGTGCGTGCTCGGCGACATGCTCGAGCTCGGCGAGCACAGCGAGGAGTTCCACCGCGAGACTGGCCGCGCCGCGCTCGACGCGGGCGCACTGCTGCTGACCGCCGGGCCGCTCTCCGAGGCGATGGGCGGGCGGCACTACGCGAGCAAGGCAGAGCTCATCGCGGACCTTCCCCGCCAGCTCCAGCGCGGGGACACGGTGCTCGTGAAGGCCTCGCACTCCATGGCCTTTGAGGATATAACCGAGGCGCTGAGGGCGCTTGAGCTCTAACTCTAAGGAGGCTGAGATAAATGTCGGTTAACATAACTCCATTCGGCATTCTCCCCGACGGGGACGAGGCGCGGTGCGTGGCGCTCTCCGGCGGCGGGCTGGAGGCGGAGGTGCTGACCTACGGCGGGGCGCTGCGTTCGCTGAGGGTGCCCTCGCGCCGGGGGCCGCTGGACGTGGCGCTGGGCTTTGACAGTCTGGAGGCGTACAGGGCGCAGACGGGCTTTTGCGGGGCCATCGTGGGCCGCTGCGCGAACAGGATAGGCGGATCGCGCTTCACGCTCGGCGGGCGGGAGTACCTGCTGCCGAAAAACGACGGGGAGAACCACCTCCACGGCGGCCCGGCGGCCTTTGACAAGCGGATTTGGACGATAGAAGACGTGAGCGACTCCCGGCTGGTACTCTCGCTGGTGAGCGCCGACGGCGACGCGGGCTATCCCGGGCGGCTGGACGTGCGGGTGACGTACACGCTTGCGGACGGGGCGCTAGCGATAGACTATCGCGCGGTGTCGGACGCGGACACGGTGTGCAATCTGACGAGCCACGCATATTTCAATCTCTCGGGCCACGGCTTGGGGCCGGTGAGCGCGCAGCGGGTGAGCATATTCGGCGACGCGTATACGCCGACGGACGCTGCGCTGATACCCACGGGCGCAATTGAGCCGGTGGAGGGCACGCCGATGGACCTGCGCGCGGGCGTGGTGATCGGCGAGGGGGCGGACGTACCCTTTGAGGCGCTGCGGCTTGCGGGGGGCTTTGACCAGAACTGGGCCGTGAGCGGCGAGGCCGGGACTCTGCGACCCGCGGCGCGAGCCGTCTCCAACGAGACGGGCGTGTGCATGGACGTGCTGACGACGCAGCCGGGCGTGCAGTTTTATTCTGGGAACGGCATGGACGGCTTCCCTAGGGGCAAGGGCGGCGCGCCCTATGCCCGCCGCTGGGGCTTCTGTTTGGAGACGCAGGCCTTCCCGGACGCCGTGAACCATCCCAACTTCCCCTCCCCCGTGCTGAAGAAGGGTGCCGAATATCACCATCGCACAGTTTTCCGCTTCTCGGTGATTTGACCTGCGCGAAGCGCGATTGAAAGTTTCGCCCGCCTTTTCAAAGGCGGCGGGGTGCA